>WLWD01001776.1_pt1 | contig 153633 bp, 84 predicted proteins | sample 6712731 | NCBI WGS metagenome assembly WLWD01 (sample SAMN12718690, study PRJNA576275) | sponge metagenome | isolation source: marine sponge | host: Mycale hentscheli | place: New Zealand: South Island, Marlborough, Capsize Point | collected 2014-11-01
ACAATAACAGTAAAGATATATATCCAAGACAAATAGATATAGACATATATACACACAACAATATACAGTGTATTATTTGTTGTAGTGTGATATAAACAAAATTTATTTATAACAATATAGACTTGGATTCTGTTGTTGCGGATGATCCTGGGCAGAGTACTGGTAGTTCTCTTGCATCTACTGCAAAAGGCTCTCCATCATCCATGGAGGACCACTATAGTCCACCATCTTCAATGAATGACAGTGTTCCACCTTTAGATTCTTAAAGTGACTGAGATACTTTCCAGTCATTCATTGATAGAGGTAGGCAGCAATCACGAGGTGTGAGAAGGATAGGCAGGAGATTGAGAGGAAGGGGAAGAGCTCGTATGGCTAGGAGCAGGGGTAGAAGAGGACAATGAGGGATACAGCCTGCTAGTAGGAGGCTTAGTGAAAGAGCTCGCATTCAGGGTAGTGGTAGCTATAGCCGTTTATCTGCTGCTGCTATGACTTTACTGAATGAGATTGGTTCTTTAGTCTGGAAGAAAGAAGAACCACACAGTTTCACCCAAGCCTATACTCAAGTTCCAGGTCCTACTTCAGCAGATGTCACGAGGCAGAGTACTCCAATTCAACTCTTCTGTCGTTTTTTTTCTAATGAGGTGTGGGATTTGATGAAAGTTGAAACGAATCGCTATGCTAATACCTGCATTGAGAGTAATCCTAGTTGTCGTGCATGGTTAGACACCACTGTAGAAGAACTAAAAGCATTTGTTGGTGTTTTGATTTTGATGGGTATAGTTAGGCTGCCACGGTTAGAACTATATTGGTCAACTAATTTCCCCCTCATCAGCACTCCAGGTATCAGTAATATAATGCCCCAAAAAAGTTTGAACAGTTGTTTAGGTTGTTTCACCTGAATGATAATGACAAGCATGTTCCATATGGTCAGGCTGGACTTGACAAGTTATTCAAAGTTAGGAAACTGTTAGATCTGCCTTGTCCATTTTTTGAATCTGAGTTTGAAATGCATCAAGCATGCACTATTGATGAAGCTATGATCCCATTCAAGGGTAGACTCAGATTCAAGCAGTATATAAAGGACAAACCCACGAAATGGGGCATAAAAGTGTTTGTCGTAGCTGATGCTCCAACTGGCTATGTCAAGTTACAAATTTATACTGGGAATGGACTAGACAGTGGTGTAAGTGATGTAGGACTGTGTACAAAGGTTGTGTTAGACCTAATGGAAGGTTTTGACAACATGGGTGTCCAACTGTTCACGGATAACTTTTACACTAGTCCTCTTCTTTACTACCGTCTATACAAACATCAAGGTATTAATGCTTGTGGTACTGTACGCCCCTCACGACTTGGGTTTCCACATGAACTAATCATCAAGGCTACAGAGTTAAACCATGGTACATACCAGTACTTGAGTAATGGTCCTCTTCTAGCATGTTCATGGGTTGATAAGAGGTCCTTGTATTTTCTCACTACCATGCATATTGGTGAGCGTGTGGGAAATCCAGTAGTGAAAAGGAGACAAGCTGATGGTAGTCAAGCTGATGTTCCATGTCCTCCTTGTTTACCAGACTATCAGAAGTATATGAGAGGTGTAGACAAGGAGGATCAACTTTAGAGTTATTATAATATTGGCCAAAAATCAAGGAAGTGGTGGCGTCGTATTTTGTTTTATTGTTTGGAGGTGTGTATTTTGAATAGTTTTTGCATGGAGAAGATGGTCAGGTCTGGAGAACATCAGCAGCGAGGAAGGAAGAAAAGAGATATGCTTTCATTTCGGCCTGAGCTTGCAAAGGAGCTAATTTGTAGCTTTTCTTCCAGGCATCGAAGCAGTGGACGGCCTCGTTCTGTAGAGCATATTCAGCTTGATAGGCTCAACTCTAAATTAGGCCATTGGCCAGTACATGTAGATAGTAAGGGAAATTGTGTCGTGTGCTTGGCTATCATACATCAAAGAAACCTTTCAATAGCTGGGAACCGCCATGTGTCACGCATCCAGTGTGAGCACTGCAAGGTCTGCTAGTGTATCGCTTCTGGCAGAAACTGCTTCAAGAAATACCATACATTAGTTGACTTCTCATTGTGAACATATCAAACTTATAAAAACTTGTGCATTATAATTTCTACCCTATCAATAGTTCATGTAATAATTTCACTAAAATAAATTATAATTGACTTAGCAATAAATTATACAGTAAACATTGTAATGAAATAGTAAAAAAGGTTTTAGCAAGTCTAAATAAATATCAACTGCCTTAGAATTACTTTTGTATATTATTGAGATGGTAGTATTCTTGCAATATTCCATATAACACCAGGTACTTGACTATTTACAATTATTTCACCAAGTTAAGTTTGAAATTCAAATAGTAATGATATTCATATTGTGGCTTGAACGTGCTAATTGCCGAAAATTAGTTGCTAAGCAACAAATTTTTTTACAGTAAGATTTAGATATTTTTCAAATGTTGCTATGAACGAAATTCTGATTCATTACATTTTTTTTTGTAATTGTTAGAAAAGTCTAAATAAACTTGCCGGTGAAAGGGTTAACCACCACTAATCATAATTATGCCCTTGGAACATCGTCACACTACAATATCTTCCTACATCACTGTTATATATATTATATATACTAGTGGTGGGCTTGAGCACAAATGGCGAGCGAGCCTTAAACTACACTATTGTTGAATTTGATTTTAACAACTAACACTCAAGCTACTAAAATAAAGTCGAGTTATTAAATTAAGTATGCGTTTTAATTTCATAGTAACCGATCCCGCAACAGTTTCAATTGAAAAAGAAGCAACAAAATCAAATCACGTTGTTAAAATGTTTCTATGTGATAGTCTTAATAGTAGTTGTAACGCACAATACTTTCACACAACTGAACATACCTACGCAAGACTTACCTTCGTGGTAAGTCTAGTGGACAATGAATTTTTAAGTAAATACTGTTGAGTAGGGCTTATAACTGTGACAAATAGCGTATTAACTTACCACCGCCACTAACTCGAATAGAAATGGAGCTGCCATAAGTTTTTATAAGTTTTAACTGCACCCGCAAAACAATTCAAAGCGGTAAACAATTCAATTTCTAAGGCGACACGGGTAATGGTCACTAAACTGGAGGATTCTGTTTAGTGAAGTTTTGGATGGGGTCGAACTCGGAGCGAACACAAAAATACTGAGGGTCAAAGTACAAAATGACATACGTACGTCCAAACAAACATCCCCGATTTTCAATTGTGTTACCCCTGTAAGTGTCTCGCTGGCTACGCTCGCTCGCCAATTTATATGGGAACTTATTTGTGGCATATTAGTGATAGAAAGCCCTAGAAGCATTAACCATTCAAAATATATTTCATGTAGGTGAGCCATGAAAATTGACAGCATAAACAGTGTAAATAGTATAGTTTAACAGAGTTAGGTTCTTTCTTATCTAACTCTATTTCTTTCTATACATTTGTGCATATTTATTTTTATAAAATAATATCTATATGATGTACTATTTGTATTATGAGTTTTAATACAATAGACCAAAAAATGACATATATATAACTACTATTTAGCTCTACAGTTTCACACATTGAGTTTTTTGAGCCCAATAAAGTGTTTAGTGTAGTGTTTAGAAAAGTCTAAGTATGATTAGCTTATTGATTTGCTGATGTTGAACTACACCATCTAACCCATTCATCTGCACAATCGCCTACATGCTCAAGTTGAACGTAATGTAGGGAAACATTTTCCCCCTAAACGGAATAAATTAAAACGTCGATACCGCATCCAGAAAACAGCTAATGTATGCTCTACTGCTTATATTTTTAGAAAAGAGAAGTTACTATGTAGCTAAGATAGTCGGGCTATAAACTTGGCATTGGTATAAACTAAATGGCGGGCATAAAATATACAAATTTATTTTCAAAATACATAATAGTTATGGCTACATTTACATCCTAAAAACTAAAATTTATTATCTTATCATTTGAATATCCCTAATATTTAGCTCCATCGACTGGTTTATATTTCATATTAAATGATGAAATTTATCTTCCTGGAGCATTTGTTCTTCTCAGTGACATTGGGAGTGAATCAGAAGTCCGTGGTGCTGGATCTACATTGAGATGTATCACTACTAATGTCAACATTGGTTGCTGTAGAGGACATGACAATATTACCAATCCTGTTCCATATGGAGGGCATGTTGGAGAATGGTTATATCCTGATAGTTCTATAGTTCCTCGTCCTGCTGATGCATTAGATTTCAGCAGAAGGGGGTATTTACAAGAAGTGCGTCTGACTTTAGAGTCTGGTAAATCTGCAGGACGATTAGGAACATACACATGTACTGTTCCAGACGGTGTTACAGGAGAAGATATAACTGCCACAATTTTGCTAGTTTCAAGTAAGTACCAATAAAGTCAGTAGTGTTAAGTTTTATCAAATTTGTTCATTTGTACAAATGTATGCATATATATTTGTCTAAAACCATAACGCTGGTATACACATAATTTCTTATTCTTGTTCTTACATTTCTGTACTTTATGTAACACAACTCAAGGAAATATATATATATTATTTAGTTTTTAGTATGTGATTTTATCTGCTATAGCGTGCTCCATAACAGTATTGAATTTTTTTTGGTTTTGACTATAATTATAACTACATTAATCATTACAGCTATCTGAGTCTTTCAGTAAAATTTTAATAAATCAGATTCATTTGTTCTTGATTTAATTAACTGACTTATTCACTCATTTCATTAATAGGTACAAAAATTCCAGAGAGGAGCCATAATTTGTGGATTAAAAAAGCTTTAACATCACAATTATCAAGTTCTGACCTTCATAAGAACTAGATTGTTACTTTCTAACCTAAAGGGGTCTGGAAAATAGCAAAAGAAAATGTGAAATAATTTTAGTTTTCGCCGGGGATTCAAACCAAGGGCCACTGGCTTTAGCCACCAGTGCTCTAACCACTGAGCTATGACGAAGGGGGAGGTGTTTCCGGTTGACACCGAAAAGGTGTTCTGACGGCACATAATTGGTGGTCAGTTGAGTAAGAGAATACACCAAGTGGTAATACTCAACAGTATAAAGGAAAAATGTGAGAGTCTTGGAAGTCGAGGGCTGTTGTAGCTCAGTGGTTACAGCACTGGTGGCTAAAGCCAGTGGCCCTGGGTTCGAATCCCCGGCGACAACTAAGATTTTTTCACATTTTTAATTTGATTTTTTCCAGACCCCTATAGATGAGAAAGTGTCAATTTAGTTTTCATGAAGGGTCAGAACTTGATAACAAATGAATAATGACTAATATACAATAATAATATTATTGTGAAGGGAAGTGGAGGGCACTACTTTAGTAAATACTGATCCCAATTATCCTTTACTAGAGTCCTTGTGAGTTTTGCTTATTAAAGTCGTGCTTCATGACATGTGTAAATAGAAACAATCAAAACGTTATAGACAATAGTGTGGATGTTTTGACGTGCTAATAAAAGTAAAGCTATTATCAAGTTCTGACCCTTCATAAAAACTAGATTGATGCCTCAAATGCCGTTCTTGTTAACATACAAGTGTTGTGCTTGAGCACAAATGGTGAGCGAATTTTGCACAAGTAATTCAAACAATGAGGTAAAACATTTCAAAAACATATCATTCAGTCCATTTCTAAAGAAGTACATAGCCTAGCCATTGTGACCATTCCATTTTTAGCTAACAAATCCAAAACTACTTTCTTACCTCAATTTCCTCAGTACTGGTATCATCTGTAGTCTCTAATATATGTCATTCTGAAAACCTGAATTGCCTGTAGCTTTCGATTACTAGACCTAAATACATCCCTTGACATTCAGATTTATACGAATTTAAAGGCATAAGAAATTCAATTTCTTTGGATTATACCAGGAAAGTTTTGAAACAAGAAGTTTTGAATGCTTTTTATCTCTTAGTGAGATAACTGATTCCAGAAACGTAACTAATAGCAGACTGAAGTTTTTCAAATATTTATCTAGTATGTGGTTATGATAGAAGATTAATTAGTATTCTTAGAATATCTTTTTTACCTAATATAACTACAGTATTCCCATATGTACATATCATAATAAAATCACTCTGTGTGTTGTATTTTCTTTCCATTTATTGTTCAATAATATCCGTGAAGCTCCCATGGTTATGTCTGTCACAATTACTCCTAACAATCCATACATTTCTGCTGGTTTAATGGTTTCACTTACTTGTGAGGCGACTGTGTCTGGTAGTATGTTCCCAAGTTATACATGGACAACTACTGGATCAGGATCAAGTGGACTTCTATTTGGTACAGAAAATCAAGCTGTAATCTCGGGTAGAGTCAGAGAATATGATTCTGGAACTTACACTTGTCAGGCTTCCGTCACAGGATCTAGTCAAACCTGTTTTGTTTTTCGCACATATTGAGTAGTTTTTCATAGAAAATTGTGTAGCTAATGTCACGATTGAAGTTAGGGCCATTAAAGGAACTATTGTTGATTGTTTTGGAGTTGATCCTTGATCTGTATGCCCTTTTCTGAACATGGAAAAAAAACCTCCCACTTATTAACATCAAACCTGATACCATATAGCTACAAATAACTTAATGGAGCAGCTGACCTTACAAATGTCCAACAGAGCATGATTACATTACAAAATATAATGTTATCTAGATGGCAAGACACTTCAAGGACAAACAATAGGGCAGTACCAAACCATTCAAGGATGAAGGACACAGTCCAAAAATTAAGGACTGTCCTTCGGATTCAAGGACTGTTGGAGCCTATGCCAAAAAGAATTTTTATAGTTTTAATTATACAGATACTTGAAAGCTACTACAAAGCCTGCATATTTTTTTTTCTGACTCATCATGAATTTAATCAATATTAAAAAAATTTTCCTCAGTAGTGTCTAATTTTACTTGGTTTACTCGCTTACTATAAAACATAGTGGTATTTCATATACTTGGTATTGCTGCACTAAGTAGATCAAGTAATTAACTTGGACCTGGCTGTGTTGTCAGTGAGGGACCTACCAGGTAGATTTCACTGTCCTGTATAGCTGGAATGGAGTAGAAATTAGTAGCCTGAATAGTCAATCAGCAGTAGTTGGTTAAAAAAAGTACAGATAAACGCACTGTTAAAAATGAGGAGTTAGAACAACTCCTTGGAGAAGTAATTTGGGGGAGTAAATCAGTAAAGGAGTTAGTGGAACTCCATGGATGGTAGTTAAGATGTTTTAATGATGTTCATGAGTCTAGTAAAACCCAATGCAAATTAAAAATACTATACCCAAGATAAAGCTAGTGTTCACTATCACAGAGTGATATCACAGAGTGAACATCGGAACACATATTATGTTAACAGAGAAGTTATGATAACTACCACAAGGAAAATGGATGTTAAACTTGAAATGAAGAAGCATCATTCTTTTTGACTCTTTAGATACTATTCTATGTTGTTTTTCCTAGTTGTACTTAATAGCGCACTTCAAGAGTTTGCATTGCCATAGCTAAATTGTCATCAAATTCAGTAATAAAATGAACATTGATAGGGTTAACACAACAGTTTGACCAAATGCATTTTATAGTGGCTAGGGGTGTCGAATTGACTAAAGTTAAAATGTAGTTGTTGCATACATCTTTGAGAAAGTAAGTGTGTTGAAAAATTCAGGACTAGCAGTACAATGGCATAAGTTTCAGTCATTGGTAAATGTTGGTATGTATGTTGGCTCTAAGCATTGATAAAAATTCTGTAGGGATTGGTAACACCCATTCGTCCATAAAAAACTGGCATAGTATCATTATGTCCTATCTAGACTTTACAGTTTTCAATACCTAATTTAAAGTGAGTCTAGCTAGTTACACAGAGACAGTAATATCAATATATTCATTAAAAACTGATCCACGAAATTGTAGTCAGTTACTTGTCTTCTGGAAGTTACTTCCACAGAACAGCACAAGATATTGTTGAATGCCTCTTGCAAGAAACTAATGTGTCTATTCATCAGATTTCATCATTTCATAACAAATTATGCTTGATTAATCAAAGTTCAAGGTCAAAATTTTGCTAGATGATCTAGAATTTTTACCTGGTACTGGAAATTGAGTTAACCATTGGGACCCTTTATTGCATATTTAGCTTCTAGTACGCAAACTACATATTGGTACAACAAGTAATATTATTCCGTTTGTCTTAGAAATTATTTTGTAATAGCTAGCTTTACAATGGTGCTGAGAATTAATTCTTTGTGCTTCCTTTATTAAGGACTAAATTGGCTTCAAACCTGCAACATCAGCTTATTTTCTAGCCAACTGAAAAGATAATAACATTTTAGTTGAATGACATCAGAAAATATCCAGAACTCAAGAAGTAGTTTCTCCCTCTGGTAGTTTAGTTTCAGCCACATGCAGGTGGTAGATAATATAATCACATTTTGCCAACTCCAAACAATTGTATCAAATATCATTTCTTAGATAACATTTTGTACAGGTACACAGGCACACAAGATCCGTTCCAATTCCAGTAGAATGTGCTCTAACTATACTAGTAAATGTGTGGTGATGTGATATGTTTCATTTATACTTCTTTCTATTGTAGGGTTTTATTATTGCATATTGTGTGGACATTTGTATAAAATTATTTTTTGCATCAATAATCTAGTTATACAGCGCTGTTTCGTGACATATTAAGGAAAATTAAATCAATAAAGCTGATCCAGTCATTCTCAGCTGAAAAATATTATAATAATAGCTAAAAATGTTAGCATGTTTAATAAAAAAATTACGGTTAACGTGTTTGTACTAAATTTGAGTGTACTTAGATGATGGCATCAACAATTTTCAAGAACTCCACGCTTGCCCTAGCTCAACCATCAGGGAAGAAATCACACGAAAAACTGTGAACATATTGATCCAAAGATTTGGATTCCAGCCTATTGGTCAGCTACCTTCTTATTCAGCCAATTCCTGTAGCGAAATAAAAAATATTCGTTCAGGAATTGAGTCAGGATATTACTGGATATCTGAAAGTGGACACTCCAGCAGACAATACTGTAACTTCAACTGAATTAAATATAATATACGTTTTGATATTATTGATCAGTGTAGTTAAGTTGTCTTTATTGTTGTTTTATTTTACTTGTATATTCTTGAGAATTGATATTGTTCACTCAGTTGTCTGCTATATAGTGTCATAATCTTTTTTTTAACTAATGGTAAAAAAATATTTTCCAACTTTTAATGAGTGGCAATAAATAGGAAATAGCTAGATAGCAATTATTATATCTTTGAATTCTATTCAATAAATGCCATGTATATGTGAATCAAACATTACTGATGACACCATAATAATATGATATCTATAACGGTACATGTCATTTAAAAAACTTAGGAATAATTATATCAAAACAACATCTGTTTAAGATTGTTATTTTTAATAACTAAAATGTCATGTTACCAAACATATTACTTGACCTTAATCAATAGTATATAATATATGTATTAGAACTTTAAGGCTCATGAACTGTGAGATAATTCAAGATATGGCATTATGCTAAATTGACCTGCCCATTACCTTCAGAAGTTCTACTAGTCAATAGCAACAGGCCCGTTTTCAAATATTTTAGTGCTATCTCAACAAAACCAACCAATTTGTTCCAAACAATGTCTAAAATATTCATTGGTGGTGTGGAATATGTCGCCATACACATGCTGATATATTTCATGAGCAGATTCTTTTTTTATCAAGAACCAGAGACAAGCGAATTAGAGCTTGAGATATATGCTTGATATCTTCACTGCAGCAGTTTGTACTAGGGTTAACTCAACTTATAAAGCCAGTAATCTTCATATACAATTGCAAAATATCTTATTGAATAAATAAATGTAATAATACTATATGTATTATTTATACAATAAAATGTCTTACCTCTGGGCTAGAAACAGAATAACATATGAGTCAACTATCATTGACTTGACAAACTGGAACATATTATTACACAGTGTCCCACAAAATTGAAATTATAACTAAAGCATTGAAAGAAAAGAAGTATATACTAGTATTAATTTTTTTAAATGAAAAAAATGTATGAAGAACCCTACCATTGAAATTTCCAATGGTGTTTAAGCAATTGTGCAATGTTAGACAATATTTTTTTATACGTTTTGATTTAATTCTTTACTAACATATTTTTATGATTATAATCATGAGGTAATTTTAGTTTAATACTGTAATTAATAATAAACTACAGAGTATATTGTTTACATAATGGAAACTGAAACTAAATATTTCACTTGTGCATTGTATTTATGTGACTTCAAGTATTATTCTACAAGTAGCTACTGTGGGTCGAAAATGCCGCCAATTGTGGGTTGGAAGTCTGACACCACTGTCACTCACTTCAGGCAAGGTAAGTACTCAGGCCCACAGGTAAGGATCAGCACTCAACGATAAGGTAAGCCACCGAAGCCTCCAACAACTATTTCTTAGAGACTCTGATGACCGCTGCCACCAGAGTTCCTCCCAAGGTAAGCTAGCCCGCCTGAAGTATTAATTCAGTGGTTGGGTTTAACTAAGTCATAGGGGAACTAAGGGACACGCATGCGTACAAATAAAATGAGGTGTGGTCACCGGAAGTCCGGGATAGAACCAAACAAAATGACATGCGCATACATACATAAATCACACTATGCTTATAATACGTACAGAATTGTTATTCATGACACAACACAAATGTTCTCTTCATGCAATGTTCTTTATCTTCTTCTTTCATCTCTTGACTTTCTCTTCATCTCTTTCTTGACTCTGTCTCTCGTCTCTCTCTCTATCTCGATGTTCTCCACCCACAGCTACTCTTGTTATTGTTTACTTTGTTATGAAAGATATAGTTCTATAGTTATGATTAGCCATCATTATGTAAGATTGTGAAAGTTTATATAATAGCAATATATTCAATGAAACTTGTATCAGTATTCTATTACTTTTTTTAACTCAAATATTGATAGCGATATCGATTTTTTCTGAATTTTTGTACACACATTTGTTGTCATCAAATTACAGAGGTCCAGGAAATGCAATTTTGTGTGGCATGTGCACTAATCTCTCCACCTATATCTCCACAAAAATGTAGGTTATGTGATTGTTGACTGTAATAAGCAGGGTCACCTCACTACTCTGGAATTAATGCCGATAGGAATAAAAGAATATATCACCTTTTTATTAGCGTACACATGGGAATGCTTGGGGTGTTCAAGCACCCCCACATATTTTATTGCTGCAAGTCAGTGCAGTGTCAATTCTAATCATAACTCTATTACTATAAATTAAGCACTCTCAAGATTTTATTTTTGTGTATAACCTTGACCTTACATAAAAAGGTCAGTGCTTATGAAGCAGGCTAGATTGTAAATAGGTTTTTAAATAAATGAAAATAAGACATTTTAGGAATTTTAACTCACATTAGCTTTTTAGTCAAACACTGATAACAACAACCTTAATTATTTATGCATTGTCTCTTTCACTCTCTAGAACTTCTCCAGCAGTTTCAATCTTTAGTATTATAATTGAATCTGTTGTGCTTTTGTAACTCAATTCAGTTGGTAAAGGGTATAAAAGCAAGTTACGTTTCAATTAAGCAAAGGATAGTGGTCAGCAAATGCCTCAAGTTCATGCTCAAACATTTATCTCAGACTGCTTTTAGTCACGCCGTACGGTAGTCTCGCAAGCCAGACCTTTGCCGACCCCTTACCGCGTGCGGTAAGGGGTCGGCAAAGGTCTGGCTTGCGAGACTAGCCGTACGGCTCAATTTATCACGCGGACTGTCTTCATTAAGAATTTTGTAAACAATGAGCGGCTTCTTCTCAGATTGCTGTGTTACTAGCTTTGTATTGCGATTAGTTGTTGCGAGTGTGGAAACAGGATAGGCGGAGTGTCCTGTTGTCGCAGAGAGTACAGGACCATCTGATAGGATTTTGGTAAGATTATTTGTCTACCTGTTCAATAGCAAATGCCATACAGCCACTATATTTCAGAGAGATATAGCTATCATTAAGCTAGCACCTTGTAATACAGCCTTTTTGCCGTTAGATTGTGTGCTTGTCAAAGCTGAGTTTATGTCAATTCCTTTTTCTTCACTGCTAGATGCCGTTTATTGACCAATTCAGGCTGCACTCCACCTTCAACTCGGTTCACAACTATATTTTGTGTATGTGTACTACTTAAATTCTATCATCTCATCAATTTTCATAATAATATTCATATAATATTATAAATAAATGAAACAATTGATGCTGAACCTTATGAATGTCAGAATACTTCTTGGGACACAGTAGGTAGAATCGACTGCTTTTAATCTTGTCTCTTTAGAAGAACGCCCCACCAGTTTGCGTTTGCGCTCTATTTGACTTGAATTCACATGACTAAAATTGCTTCAGGTTAGGTACTAAATGCAGTCCTCATTTAATGTGCTTGCGGTCGTGCCAACTCAACTTGGACATACTACTATAGATCAATTATGATAGCTATAAAGATACATGTCATTTTAAGTTATCTTAGGATAATATCATAACAACATCTGTTTAAGATTGTTATTAAAATGTCATGTTACCAAACATATTTACTTGACCTTAATCAATAGTATTCAATATTTATATATATAATATATATATATTATATATATTAGTACTTTTAGGTTCATGTACAGTGAGATAACTCAAAATATGGCATGATGAAGTAAGAATATGTTTGATAATGAATACGAATACATCATTTTATTCAACAAATAATTCATTTTAATAAAACTGTAGTTATTTATTCTATTTAAAACTGTTATGATGCTGATTATAAGACCATATCATGGTATAAGTAAGTACCATTCCAATGTGAATAGGTTCAAGTTCATATTGTACACATAAATTTGAATACAAAAATTTGTTTTGTACATCAGCTTGTAGCTATATTCTTTATAATAATTATTATGTTTCAACCTGCCCATTTAAATAGTCTAATTATGATTTTATTTAAATAGTCATAATTATTATGTTATCATTGTTAGGAAGAAGTACAATTAGCTACCAACAACTAGAGTTTAAAGTCGTTATATATAAATCACATACAAATTTGTGATCAATGGCAAGCCCAGAAATGAGAATAAAAATATAGCTAATACATAAAAACGAATTCCATATCAAAACTTCTGTCAAATATGCTGTACAAAAAATTACAAGCCTTTTGTAGCTGCACCAACCACAGAAATGTACTGTTGTCAATTGCAAGTCAGGCCAAGTATAGATAATTTATATGGTTTTTTTCAATTCTTTCTTATTAGGTCTCAAAACATCAATCAATACGGTTAGATTCTTGTTTTTTACCTTCTATTCTTGCCTATGATACCCAGCACATTTGGAGCAAATCCACTACAACGCCGCATTTTATCGTTTTAGTCGAGTTCTCCGAATTTAGCCTAATAGAATTTGTATTGCAATTTGCCGACTCAGCAAACAACTTGCAAAAAATCTTTTACTGCATCGGGAAAATCCCTTCATTACGGGAAGCATTAAATAGAGGTGGTTTTTAGCTGCACATTGATATAATAGTTATCCGTTGAATTGGACCGCTAACCGCCGCACTTTGGCAAAATCGCTAGCTATATAAGGGAAAGCTGTGAACCTGCGTGGGATGACTCTGACATACAATATCAACAAGTAAGTTAAAGCTAAGTGGCATGATTGTTAAAGTTAAGCCTAAAAAAGGCAATATATTAGGCTGGGTATAAGACTAGGTGAGTACCAATGTAGCTAGAACAACAGTCTCTATACTGTCTACACTCAATTACAAATGTTTGAGAAAAGCTTTATTATTAGTAAGATGATTAAATTATTGTTGTAGCTATTTTCTTTGGAGTATCTCTCATCCTGGCAAGACTGGAGTAGCTACCGTCTTTTGATTTATCCCAAGACAAGGATGCTATTGTTGTCAAGTGTAACGAATTAACTCAAATCCAGTTGAACTATGAACGTGTTATTATGAAACTATTTAATCATTAATTGAAGTGACTGGCAACATTCGGGCAACAGTAAAAACTAAGTTATGGAAGATGGGAAAGTTGTATTCAAGCTATGGGGGAGCCAAGCGTAAGCAACAGCTGTTGAAATGGCCGAGCATTTCATGGAAATTTGAAGTCAGTGAGGTGAAAGTAAATCATCAGCTCATTAACAGAAAAAGAAAACTGGAAAGCCAGTTGGAAGAAGAAAATAGCAAGAGAAGGAGACTTGAGAGTGAATTGAAGAATCTGAAAAAAAAGTACAAAGGAACAGGCAACAGTACTTGCTCGACTGAAAACTGGACGATTGGAGAAAAGCAAAGGATCTTCATTACGACCATGGAATGAATGTAGTAGACAGCAGCAGTATAACAGAAAGAAAAATATAGCCAATGGAGTTAAGGCTGCTTTAAGTTTTTGTAGTGACAAGGGATTCGAGCGGTGTTCAATCAAAATTCTAAATGTTGACACAGGGAACATGAAACGCTACAAATTAAGAAAGCAATGTTTTCACACAAAGACAATTCTGTAAAATCAGTTGGTGAAGAACTTCATTCCAGTCTTTATATAAAGGATAAATTTTGTATATCAGATGAAGCATTTCATGAAATATGTATGATTCCCAGCCTTCCCAAGTCAGGTCAAGTGAAAAGGCTAGCACATGAAATGAATTCAAAATATGAAATACTTAACACACCGAATGGGACCTTTGGAGTTCAGCAGTCACTGAAAAGTCGCATAGAAATTCGAACGCCTTACCTTGCAGACAAATATCAAAGAGAAAAACGGGCATTGACTTGTAGTAAATGTAAAGAGTTAATCACAATCGTCGCACTTGTAACTAAAGTAGTTTGCATCAAATCATTATTACACACATTATTGGTCACTAACATAGTTTGTATTCATTCATGTTTTACAAAATAAAATCAATTTACACATAAAAAACTAATCAAAATATTTGCTTCACTCCATGATTTGATTCTGCTTTCTTTAAAGGTGGTTGTATCCTTCTCTGTGTATTCCAGGTAACTATGTCTGACTATCTTGAGGACATTCTGCAACTTCAAAAACATTTATAAAGAGCACACCTACTTAATGATATTCATCAGCTGTATTTACTGGGAGCACCTCAGCCAAACTACAAGCTAGTTGCAAAAGCAGCTGCTGCATGACTATTGTACCATTTGACATTTTTCCTAGAATAGTTTTGATATGCACGTAACCTTTTGCAGAAGTTGAATAATTCCTTTTGTTATTTGAATTGTGTAGTGTTTTTATCTACTTTATTTCAAAACTACTCATTGGAGTCAGTTTTGTACTTTGACCCTCCGTATTTTTGTGTTCGCTCCGCGTTCGACCCCGTCCCAAACTTCACTAAACAGAATCCTCCGGTTTAGCGACCATTACCCGTATCACCTTAGAAATTGAATTGTTTACGGCTTTGAATTGTTTTGCGGGTGCAGTTAAAACTCAAAATCTTATGGGAGCTTCATTTCTATTCGAGTTAGTGGCGGTGGTAAGTTAATGCGCTATTTGTCACAGTTATAAGCCCTACTAAACAGTTGTCTACTAGACGAACCACGAAGGTAAGTCTTGCGTAGGTATGCTCAGTTGTGTGAACGTATAGTGCGTTACAACTACTATTAAGAATATCACAAAGAAAATTTTTAATAACGTGATTTGATTTTGTTGCTTCTTTTTCAATTCAAACTGTTGATGGAGCGGTTACTATGACATTGAAGCCCCTTTACCTCATACGTTATTAAAAAACTCGACTTTATTTTAATAGCTTGAGTATTAGTTGTTAAAATCAAATTTAACAATAGTGTAGTTTAAGGCTCGCTCGCCATTTGTGCTCAAGCACACCACTAGTTTAGATATATTATTTTTGGACGTATGTATGTTATTTTGTACTTTGACCTTCCATATTTTTGTGTTCGCTCGCTGTTCGACTCTGTCCCAAACTTCACTAAACAGAATCCTCTGGTTTAGCGACCATTACCCGTATCACCTTAGACATTGAATTGTTTACCGCTTTGAATTGTTTTGCGGGTGCAATTAAAACGCAAAAAAATTTATGGGAGCTCCATTTCTATTCGAGTTAGTGGCTGTGGTAAGTTAATACGCTATTTGTTACAGTTATATAAGCCCTACTCAACAGCATTTACTTGAAAATTCATTGTTCACTAGACAACTACGAAGGTAAGTCTTGCGTAGGTATGTTCAGTTGTGTGAAAGTATTGTGCGTTACAACTACTATTAAGAATATCACCAAAAAATTTTAAATAACGTGACTTGATTTTGTTGCTTCTTTTTCAATTCAAACAGTTGCGGGGAGCAGTTACTATGGAATTGAAACCCCTTTACCGCATTAACTGAATTTAAAAACTCAACTTTATTTTAGTAGCTTGAGTGTTAGTTGTTAAAATCAATCATTTAACAATAGTGTAGTTTAACCGATTATCCCCGAATTACGCGTTTCCGCGTCAAGTACGAGGGTGCTTCACAGCGCGGGTTATGCATTTTTGCGTAACCGCCATAGTACCCGCTTCAATAAGCTACCAGCAGCAATCGCAAGTGTTTCAAGAGACCAATTAGTTGCATATTTTTGACCCTTGTAGTTGATGTTTACCTCACAGCAACCCACAACTGGTATAGGCTCTTTGGAGTATGAACATAATCTCACCTTAGTGGTTTGCACCTTTCTTCCTGGCCACAAGCGGTAAAGTGTATTTGCTGACATCAGAGACATGGTTGCACCTGTGTCAACTTCCATCTGGACAAGGCAATCATCTATCTGTACTGGTACTACGATGGGTGGGACTTTGGTTTCTGATGTTATCTTGATCAGCTATGACAAAGAGAAACAGTTGTTGAATCGTCAGAAGTCGAACAGGAGTCTGAATCATGGGAAGCAGTCATTCCTATTCAAATGGAGCATCAGGCAGAAACCACGAATAGTCGATCAGTGGAAGTGCCACAGTCAGTACCAACAGAGGAGTCTGAAATATCGACTTCACCTGGAGAATCAGCAAGTTGGTTAACATCCAGTTCATCAGATTCCACAAGAGATGAAGTTGCAACTACGAGTACGACTGGAATATCTCAGCATGTATATCCTACCCGAGATCGCAGACCTCCAGACAGGTTCACACCAGATAGTACGTAACTTATCATTTATTTTTGTTATTGCATGGACTCATTCTTCAAGGAAAGAGTAATGTTGTAACTTTGTATTGATTATCATCATACCGATATTTAATTATTGTGATCACTTATATTACATCCTGCCTGTATCATACAATTCCTGTATCATTCCTATTTAATTAGTTGTGTGTCATTTTTCCAGCTCTCTTGAGTTGTGTTATGTTCTATTGATTGATGAATTACATTCAAACTTTATGAACAGTTACTTGCTTACAATTAAGGTGTAGCTAGAGAACCAAGATACAACAGCACTGAAATCCCTTTACCTTATATGCGAAATTAAAAAACTGGACCTTATTTTCAGTAGCTTCAGTGTTAGAAGTCAAAATCATTCATATAAAAATAGTATAGTGTTTAGGCTCGCTTGCCATTTGTGCTCAAGCACACCACTAGTTATATGTTTGGACGTATGTATGTCATTTTGTACTTTGACCCTCCGTATTTTTGTGTTCGCTCCGCGTTCGACGTCCCAAACTTCACTAAACGGAATCCTCCGGTTTAGCGACCATTACCCGTATCACCTTAGAAATTGAATTGTTTACCGCTATTAATTCTTTTGCGGGTGCAGTTAAAACGCAAAAACTTATGGGAGCTCCATTTCTATTCGAGTTAGTCGCTATTTGTCATAGTTATAAGCCCTACTCAACAGCATTTACTTGAAAATTCATTGTCCACTAGACGAACCACGAAGGTAAGTCTTGCGTAGGTATGTTCAGTTGTGTGAAAGTATTGTGCGTTACAACTACTATTAAGAACATCACAAAGAAAATTTTAAATAAGGTGACTTGATTTTGTTGCTTCATTTTCAACGCTATTTGTCACAGTTATATAAGCCCTACTCAACAGCATTTACTAAAAAATAAAGGGGTTTCAATGTCATACTGCAAACAGTTTGAATTGAAAAAGAAGCAACAAAATCAAATCACGTTATTTAAAATTTTCTTTGTGATATTCTTAATAGTAGTTGTAACGCACAATACTTTCACACAACTGAACATACCTACGCAAGACTTACCTTCGTGGTTCGTCTAGTGGACAATGCATTTTTAAGTAAATACTGTTGAGTAGGGCTTATAATGTGACAAATAGCACATTAATTTACCACCGCCACTAACTCGAATAGAAATGGAGCTCCCATAAGATTTTGAGTTTTAACTGCACCCGCAATTCAAAGCCGTAAACAATTCAATTTCTAAGGTGATACGGGTAATGGTCGCTAAACCGGAGGATTCTGTTTAGTGAAGTTTGGGACGGGGGTCGAACGCGGAGCGAACACAAAAATACGGAGGGTCAAAGTACAAAATGACATACATACGTCCATACATATATCTAAATAAACAAACATCCCCGATTTTCGATTGTGTTACCCCTGTAAGTGTCTCGCTCGCTACGCTCGCTCGCCAAATAAATAAATATAGCGAAATCTCGATTGAGTTACCCCTGATAGTGTCTCGCTCGCTTCGCTCGCTCGCCAATAAATAAATAAAACTAGTGATGTGCTTGAGCACAAATGGCCGAGCGAGCCTAAAGACTATACTATTTTTATATGAATGATTTTGACTTCTAACACTGAAGCTACTGAAACTAAGGTCCAGTTTTTTAATTTAGGCATACAGGGTAAAGGGATTTCAGTGCCATAGTAACAACTCTCTGCAACTGCTTGGAAGGAAAACAACAACAACAAAACAATACACGTTATTTAAAAGTTTTCTTTGTGATATTCTTTAGCTAAGTAGTGGTTGTAACACACAATGCTTTTACACAACTGGACATGCACCTACACAGACTTACCTTCGCTGTAGTATAGGTGGACCATGTATTTTCAAGTAAATACTGTTGCGCAGGCTTATAACCATGACAAAGAGGCGCATTGACTTACCACCGCCACTAACTCGAATAGAAACGGGTCCTTTTTTGGGACGGGGTCGACAACCGAACTAACACAAAAACGCGAGGGTCAAAGTACAAAATGACATACGTACGTCCAAACATATATACAAACTAGTGGTGTGCTTGAGCACAAATGGCGAGCGAGCCTGATAGCTAGGTAACATAAAATGTTACTATTTTTAGCTTACTTCATGCAAACACTATAATAGCAGTTATGACATTTGATTTCAGCAAACAAATACAAAATCACTCTCTTACCTGATTAATGTTAACTTTTGTAGTATCAAACATCAACCATTCTGATAATCTCAATCACCAGTAACTCTTGAACAAGCTCTCAGCTACGATAAAAAATAAACCAGTGTTATTATTTGTAATTTTAGCCAACAAAGGAATTACTACTTACATCATTCTTGAGTATTGATAACTTCTGTAGTATCAAATTGAAGTTACTTTGACCATCTGAATTACCTTGAATTCTTGACAACAAGCTCTCACATACAAAAACAAAAGACAATCAATTTTAGCACACAAATACAAAATTACTTTCTTACCTCATTTTCTTGAGCAGTGGTAACTTTTGTAGTACCAAATTTGAGCCAATCTGACTATTTGAATTTACCAGTCACTGTTGACTAGCTCTTAGCTACAAAAAAGAAAGGCCAGAGTTAATTTTGCATATTTAGCTAACAATATGGAATTGCGTACTTATCTCAGCTTCCCTCGAGAAGTAGTAGCTTCCATAGCATTAATACTACGGCATTCTGACTACCAACGGCTCTTGACAACCAACAACCGGCACTCCGTATCCCCCATAAAACGGCGAAGTTTTGAAATTAAGTCTGGAAAAGGGTCTTCAATGCCATAGTAACCTGTCGAATCAACTTTTTGTGTCTTGAAAACAAGCGTTTTATCAGGAATTTTCTCATACTTTGGAGCTTAAGTATAAAGTAAGGTTTGCTTAATGCTGTAGTTTCAGAATAAACTGGAGTCAAGCCTAAATAGCCGTGTTTTTAGGAGAAAAACGTTCCCCGCGCGCGCGTTTAAAGAGCATACGTACCATCCATACATATATACATATATATAACATATACCCGATTTTGCATTATCCACCCCTAATACTGTCTCGCTCGCTACGCTCGCTCGCCAATAAATAAACATCCCCGATTTTGGATTGTGTTAGCCCTGTAAGCTAGCTCGCTACGCTCGCTAGCCAATAAATAAACTAACATCCCCGATTTTCGATTGTGTTACCCCTGTAAGTGTCTAGCTCGCTACGCTCGCTCGCCAATAATTTAAAAACTCGACTTTATTTTAGTAGCTTGAATGTTACTTGTTAAAATCAATCATTTGACAATAGTGTAATTTAAGGCTCGCTCGCCATTTGTGCTCAAGCACACCACTAGTTTTTATTATACACTCATTTTCAAGTATTTATACTACTTTTATGATATTTAGTAGCTAATCTTTTGAAGAAACATTTAATATAATTTATTATGTTTGGACGTTTTTATATCTGAACATAAACTAATTTCAACAGATGTTTATGTCTATTGTTAATTATACAGTGGAATTTACTACATGGATAATATCAGCGATAAATTAATAATAACATAAATAATCCAGCTCTAATCTGCATATCTTAAAAAAAAAATTCCTACTGTGCTACAACTCTTCCCATATAACTAATTCATCAAATTTTATTGATATCAGCACATTTCATTTAATGATAGCAACCAAGATCTAATGTCATGTTCTCTATTTACAGGGAAATCAAATTAATTAATATTTATAGAGGACATTATGTCTTAATCATATTATGATAGTGTGTACAAATACTGAAAATGCTCTGATCAGAAGTTGAGACTACAATGACAATGGTCCCATTAGAGACTGGTTCTATCAAAACAGTTATCATATCTTCATAATAATATAGACAGCACTACTAACAATAATATTGACCAAGTCCTATATTTGACAGAGAAGTTAGATAATTGGAAAGAGGAAACTCAACTGGATCCTGAGTCTATACAGATGTGAAGTACCTAGTTCAGAAAAGTGAAATTGTCATAGACAGTATTTACATTATAAAACATGCCCTTGGAGCTCATCCTTACCGAAAGATCTTCCTACACCACTGTAATGTTCAGATAACCAACACATTAAAATAAACAGAGATGATAGGTCCTTAAGTATTCCTTTTGAATTAAATATGTTATTAATTTAACTTAAAAAAGATAGGGACTAGATGACATTTTGCACTTTAAATGTAGAAGTTAGGCAATATAGTGAGTATTAGCTAAGGAGAAAACTTTGTATTATATTAGATAATTGGAAAGAGGAAACTCAACTGGATCCTGAGTCTATACAGATGTGAAGTACCTAGTTCAGAAAAGTGAAATTGTCATAGACAGTATTTACATTATAAAACATGCTAAGGAGAAAACTTTGTATTATATTAAAACTTTGTATTATATTAAAAAAAATTATTTATGTGCATGTATTTAGAGTCGTAATACATGAGTCAAATATCATTTACCTAAGTTAACTACCACCAAGAACAAAACTAGTGAAGTTCCTTGGTCACAAATTTATTTAAATCAAAATATTTTGCTAACTTCTATTCAAACTTTGAATTGATAAATATCCAATGGAATTGTAGTCTTATGAGTATTCATTAATTATAGTTTTCCACTAATAACAATAAAACATTTTCTACAGTATAATTATCACTTACAATCTCATGGCAATATGCTATTTCAATGGGTAATTTATCCACTTTTATATGATAATATTTATATGCTATATTATCTGAGAAGATATGTAAGTAAATTCTTCATTTTCAATCTGCATAAAACATTATTTAATTTGGGGTTGTAATATACAAATAGTATTATCTCTCCCTTTGTAATATTCATTCTGTTACAGATTTCTACTTAAAAAATAGATGTTTTTGAGTTATTATACTTTTATTTCCAAAATGTAACAACTATCAAACAAAAATATATCATGAGATGAATTTCATCCTTTAATTTCATGCAAACTAAGTAAATTAAATGTCATGTTTCAAAAAGTCACTCAATGTTTACTCACAAACAATAATAAGCTTATATATTGAAAATTCTCTTTAACTAAAACATTTATTACAATTCACAAAAGTTATGGCAAAAAATTATGCTTTATATAATTTCTTTGAAGTTGGCATAGGTGTCAAATCCATCCAAGAAGTCAGCCAAAACTTGATGGCAAAACTCATACTGCTCCTGTAGTATATCATTGAAGAGAAACGTAATTTGTACTCAAGGTGTTTTGTAGCCACAGTAATGTGCAATTGTAAATATTATTATGTATTTAATGGTTACTAATTGTGATCAAATATTATGGTAGAGTATGTTATATCACAAATGAATAACTTACAATACATAAGTATAAATAATAGCATCAAAAGATTAGTTTAATAATGCTAAAAAAAAATTATTGCTTACTATACCCAGTGCTATTAAATTTACCCTATCCATTCACGTCAGTATAAATGTTACGTCTGTATGAAGATATTACAGCAGAGTAGAAAATATTCTGTATTATGTATAGCTATACATTGAAAATCGTTCTATCATTTGTAATAAAATTATGAGAACATTTACATTCTATAGCAGCAAAAAATATTTGTTGACATTTAAATCAACAAAAATAATTTTTAATTTACAAATTCAGCTAAAGTATAGCATATGAATAAAATACTGTGTGACAACTATAAGGGTTTCAAGTGAATAATCTAAAGTAATGTTCAACTTCTTCTTTGAAGTATTGATTTCATAAAAAAAATTGCATCAAACTGTATTCATTCACTATTGAACATACAATTCTCCTACTTGTTGCTTATTAAAACTAAATACAATGATTTCAATATTAACAGAAGATGAGCTTTGCATACAATATATTAAAGAATAATAACTTATTGACAAAATCATGTGGGTATTTGTAGCCATGTAGAATTTAAAATGTCTTTAATGTGAAGCATTTGGATAATATTATCTGCAGGATTCTAATACTCAATGTTTAAAAACTTTATCATTTACTTCCTGATGTAAGTTTCATAAATACTATAACACATCATCATTTAATATTTTCATACCTTATTAGCTACCAGACCAGCTCTTTGGATGCGAACAGATTTTATGAACTGGAAGACATCAATTACTCCTTCAGACTTCATCCTCTCCTACCTACTCCATCACTACAAAATACACAAAAATATTCTTATATCTTTGCTTGAAGTTTTAACTTGATGATTCATTCATTAGCAGTATAATATATAAGTCATTAATTCTATACACTATAAATCTTACTTGCAAATGACCACAATAGGCTTGTTGCCAGTACTCATCTGAACCTTCTGTACCAGGTTGGCAATCTCCAATATGGCTGTAGTAGAATTAGGCACAGAATTCTCCTGCCACCTCAAGTAGTGAAACTGAGTGATAATGGTTCCAGTTGGTGCCACAGACGTGCGATTCTGGTTTTCAACTATTTCAAACTTTCTCACAACATATTCACTAAATGCTTTTTGGTCTTTGAAAGTTACTGCAAGTTTACCATATTCTTGTGTCTCACCTTTGCCTTGAGGCCAATAGCGGTGACACACTTCCTGTACATATCAAATGTGTACAATTGATAGAGTAACACTCTCATAGTGTAATTGTAACACTCTTAAAGATGTTAAAAGCAATGAGTTTATGATATGCAACACACCATATGACTCTAGAGCATAGTGACTTTGCACTGCATTACACAATCATCACAAACCACACTTAAAAGAATTCTTAGGCCGACCTTCCTGAACAATCTATATTTATGTGCACACCACAGTATAGAAGCTTGACAGAATAGGAGCACATTTCAATATGTATTCATGCTAGTGATGTTTGCGTCTGGTAACTATAAGAGGGTTCTCCTCACACACTCAGTCAATAGTCGCTAACACCAGGGTCAATTCTTTGAAGTCTAATAATAATTTTTTTTTTACTCATCTGGGTGGGTCTATATTCATTTACAGTTGTTAAGCATCCATTTTAATGACTTTAATCAAATTTTGGATAAGCCAACATGCACTATACACATTATAACAAAACAAGAGAAATTCAATAATGAAACAATTGGGCTGTATTTAGGAGGGGATAGAGGGGAGGGGAGGGGGGGGGGGGGCGACTGACCCCAGTAGTCATTATTGGTACCAAATTACAAAAAGCCAACTCTCCTAATTTGACAATAATATTCTTTTCTAAATATTGCTCTGAACAAAGATAAGAGTTTACTTGAGCAGCACACATTTTGTTGGGTATCACTGCCACATAAGTAAGTCCAATTCATAATACTTAGTTTATAGAAATGTTGTTTTTTCAGCCATTTTATGTCACACATTTGTTGTAGCATCAAACTAACTAAAGTAACCAAGCAGTCAATATTTAAATAGGTCCGTTTGAGTTACTTAAAAACAATGTGCAGAAACTATGACAACAATGAGCAATGATATAAATAAAAAAGTGAATAATAATTGTAATATATAAGCCAAGTGTGTATCACTTCATATATGTGACAGTGCTTAGGAAAAGGGACCTTTTCCGTAAAAAAATGAAAAATGAGTTATTCATACCACTGTGTAGAGCACTTCTTATGGAGTACTTTGATATCAAGTTTATAGGCAGGCGCTCCTTGGTTCACTAAATATACGAGCGGCAATCTGACCATCTTGAGCACAGTTATTTCGAGAAAACTGCAATTAAAACTTCTTATTCAATTTCTCGCGGAGTTAACGTTGAATTCCGTAATCTAACCGGAAATTCGCGTTACGGGTTACGTAAGACTGTTACTTATGCTTGGAAAATGGTGGCGATCAGCTGAACGGCAGTAAGTTATAGTTGGGGCCTCTTACTTCATTGATGGGGGAGGCCTTACTCAGTTTAGACCCTACATTGTGTAAGAGTACTAGACAGGTATGTCTTTAAATAGCACTAGATGCGTATAGACATAATTTTGCAGGCCGTTTTGTGCTTCTTTTTTTTTCTTTTTCTGTTTCCAACAGTTTGATAGTTACAGTAAGTCATTGATACCGTACAACAGCCAGCTTGTTGCCTGTTTTGGAACAAATGAATAATAGGAATCTCTTTAAATCAATGAACAAAAATGATGGACTTTCAAAATGTGTTGCCTTCTCTTGTTGTAGTGTGACAGAAGTCCTCATCATCACTGAAACCTTTGTCCAGTCAGAGACTTGCTGATTCTTCTATTGTCTTCACAAAAATAGTCCCAGGAGTCTCCAGGTCTGCAGGCTCCAACTACAAGACTTCATAAATAGCAACATCAACCTATATAGCTTGATTATTCACATTTACTATTTCTATTCTGTTGCTGCAATGCTAACAAAAACTTATAAGAATATTTACCCGCGATTATCCGAGGTAGGGTAATTTGTTGCTAGGCAACAAATTGAATTCGCCCACGATTTTCAATTACTCGCGGGTTGGATTTCCGTGCACGCACGGAAGGTCAAAATAGAGAGTAAAAGGTGACTGTGTTTAAACGGGGCGCTTGGACCTTTAACAACGGTTTCAGCCACTCAAATTTGGTGTCAGTGTAGCTAAAGGGTAGGAGATACCTGTGGGCCAATAAAAAAAAAAAAAAAAAAAAATATTTTTTGTCGGTGTTTGGGCTCTACTGTACATTTTTGATTTTACGTAAAAGGTCCCTTTTCCTAGGCACTGTCACATATGTTGCTGTCAGGATGGTTTCCTGGCACATGTGGACAAAACATTTCTTTAGCTAACATCTTTATTATGCTCAAAAACATCATGATTTGTGAACTGGAACCAAAATGTATAACCCAAATTTGTAAAGTAATGTTGTTACTTTCATTGTTCATAAGTTTTTTCTTCTACAGATGTTATCATATGATAGTTAGTTGAATGTCATAGCTACTCCTCTGTTATTGTTGTAAACAGAAAAAGCATGCATTAAATTTCAAGATCATGAAAAAAAAAACATTTAAATCTGAAATAATACTTGAAAGATTGAAGTTTTCATGACACACTCAATTTCACCCAGTGATAGAATAGTGCCTTCAATTTATTCCAAATTAGGAATAATAATACTACAATCACTCATACGTTTGCTCAATTACATGTACTTTTTAATTACCATACCTGTTCATTTTCTTCTGTTTTACAAAGCATGACAATACATCTGCACTGTTGTTCCCATATCATCCTCCAGAAGTCATTAACAGTATGGGGGAGGGGTCCTTGAGTAGCTATGTAGGCTCTTTTCTGACGATAACCCTGATCAATGTTATAATATTTAAAGTTTAATGAAATGCACTATATAAAATAAAGGGTATCATATAATATTAGTATAATTTGTACCAGTGCTTTATTGTTCATATAAAGTAATACAAACCTCAACAAAGCTTCCATTGATGTAATCAGCACCTGCTGCAGTCATAATCACTCTTGTATGGTTGACTAAATGCACAGAATTAGTTAAACGAAAAGTAACAACATTTTGATTGGCGATTATATAGCAAACTGACATCATAAGGTGTAAATAAAAACAGGTAAATAGATAAGAGTACTGTATGAAAACCAACTGTCAATGATACATTAGATAGGAACATTGCAATATTTTAGATATACCAATTATTTCACGTGTAAATGATCATTACTATGCTATTGATTATATCAATATTAGGGTATGACATGCTTCTTCCTGAAGTAAATGTATTATTTGGACATTCTACTGATCGCACAAGTTTTGTAGAATATAAAGGATATATAATGGAAAGAAAAATTTGCATTTGACACTTACAAGGAATTTTGTTATTGTAGCGATTCTTATATCTATTGGCCTCAGCCTGACTGAAGTCCAAACCCTGTATCTCTTTGTTACTTGAGTCAGTATCTAATACATAGACAAATAAATCACATAATACCAAAATAAAATATAAAATAATACTTACAATACTTATTGCACAAGTAAGCATACAATAATATGGTGAAATATTTCATGACCATGCGTAATTATTTTTTATGAGCTGAGGGAGAGTGGGACTATAACAATCCGTATCACTTCATATCCTACTAAATGTACAACAGTCAGTGAGCTATCATTTCTGTCAACTATAAATTTTGGAACATAATTGTATATGCTTAATTATATTTTAAAAATACATATTATGTACATCAATGTTTTTCTACAATTATCATCATAATGTAAGCAATTTAACGCTATTGGTACGTCTTAATTTTTTGAGTCTAGGAAAATACCTCAAACTTGTTTTGAAAACCTGACACCTCAGACCCATCCTCTATTGGTCTACTCAATCTTCCAATGGCAATCCTCATATTAGCAGCAGCTACTTCTGTGTCTACTTCTGTCTATTTGTCAGGGAGATATTTTAAAGTGTTCACAGACCACTCCCCACTAGTAGACATCATTAATGGTCAAGCTCCCTCCTCAAGACTCATTCGTTGGAAACACAAACTGATGGACTATGATTTTGATCTGCATCACATTGAAGGAAAAGACAACCCTCTGGCAGATGCGCTTTCAAGACAGTCCTGGAATTATGACGACAAGACCTATAGTCTCAGCAATCAATTCTCCAACGCATCCTCTAGCAAAATTTCTAGTAAAAATCATAGGCCCTCTTACAGGAAAGACAAACTCATATATAAAAAATTCAACACATTTTATGGAGAAAATAAATAGTCCTGCAATAAATTCAAAAGACACAATGATAAGTTTCGATGTGGTCAGTTTGTTCACAAAAGTTCCAATGAAGGAAGTTATTCCAATTCTCAAAATGATTTTGGAACAAGATGACAGCCTTGAAGACATAACTGCAATAACACCAGGTGAATTGTGCAATCTGGTTGAATTATGTGTTAAATCCACATATTTTTGTTTTGAAGAGACATTTTATGAACAAAAAGAAGGAGCATCAATGGGGTCTCCTTTATCACCAATTCTAGCTAACATCTACATGGAGAGACTGGAAGAAGAAGCCATCAAAAACTTTCCTCTCAAACCATCTCTTTGGTGCAGATATGTAGACGATGTTTTTGCATTGTGGCCACATGACAATGAATCCATCCAAGACTTCAAACTCCATCTAAACAAACAAAATAAACACATCCAATTTACAACAGAAGAAGAAAATGAAAACAAAATAGCATTTCTAGATGTACAGATTGAAAGAAAAAATAACAAATTTATCACCTCAATCTTCAGAAAAAAGACTCATACAGACAAATACTTAAACTATAAATCAAACCACCATCCAAGAATTTTGTCTGGAGTTGTCAAGTGCTTAACAGATCGAGCAAAGAAATTATGCCACCCATCTGAAATTGAACAGGAGCTGAAACATTTAAAAGAAGTCTTCCTAGCAAATGGTTACCCAGAACAAACAATAAACAGCAACATCAAATCCAAAAGAAATTCAACCACAAATAATTCAACCAAAGCACAAGATGAAACCATCAAATATTTGGTAATACCATATGTCAAAGGGATTAGTGAAAAAATTGAACATGTATGCCGTTCCTTGAACATAAAAACAGTTTTTACATCAACACCAACCCTCAAGAAACATCTAATGAAGGTAAAAACACCCAGAGAAAAATCAAAAATGAAAGGAGTAGTTTATGAAATCCCATGTATGGACTGCAGTAAGGTATATATAGGGGAAACAAGACGTACACTAGACAAACGTCTAAAGGAACACCAATATGCAGTAAAAAGGCATGATGAGAAGAATGGTATAGCTGTACATGCATGGAACAGTAATCATAAAGTAAATTGGTTGGAGGCCAAAGTGAAAGAGAGAGTTGAGAACTACACCAGAAGAAGGATTACTGAAGCAGTAGTGATCCAAAGCCTGCCATCAACATCTAACTTGGACAATGGCCTGGAGTTAAATCCAACATGGCAACCAATTATAGCGTCACTATAACTAGTGCATCCTCAGGGTTTTTGCATTTTATTGAACTGGTTTTGTTTTTTGTCATTTTCAGTATTGTGTTTTTTTGTCAACTGATGAAGACCTACGGGTCGAAACGTTTTGACTATTTATAGTTATAATCTACTACGAAAGCTAATAAATAAAATAACCAGAAATTGTATTACGTAGTAATGAACCTATACAGCATCAAGTCAAATACTCTAACAGGGCAGTGTGGATGAACACATATTGAGCCTACAGAATGATGCAATATAGTGCATTACACTATCAAACCTGTAGTAGTACAAACTCCATAATATGATAGTTGGTATATGAAGTATTGAATATGCAAAAATTGCATCAAATACACAATATAATATAATAATACTTTTACTATTCATATTATTTGAGCTCATACTTCATTAGTAATGTTTTGCTGCAAAAAAAATTATTCTAAAATATTGTGTATTCAACAAATAAAGAAATGTTTGAGGGGTTAATATAATCAGAATCATATATATAAGCAAAAGATATTGTCTCAATAACTATTTTGACATTATAAATAAATCTATACTTCAACTGATGCTACTAGCGGCTGTGGTTTCTGTAATATTTTTCTCAACAATAACATTTCATTTTATTAATGTTTCCTCAGAGAACAATGCTTACGAAAAAAGTGATCATACTGAAATCAACATTCAAGCAATATGATATACAGAAACAACTAGTAAGATGATAACAAACTTTACTTGATATTCATAACTTTGTTATATCTACATTCAGTGTTATTGAGAAACAGATGTTTTATAAATAAAAAAGTCATGTCTGTCAGCTAAAAAATAGTTTAATAGTTCAAATCTAAATCCAATAGAAATAACATTAATTAGACAATAATTTTAATTGTCGCTAAAACTTTAATTAAAAAAATGACATCTGAAGTATTATTAACGTCATCTTTTTTCATCTCTAGGCTGTTATTTATTGATAAAGAGGTTCAACTACAGATTACTATCTATTTAGCTATAAAATGTGATTATTACCATTAAATTATGTACAATAATACTTTTACTCAATAAGGGACTGTAAATATAAATTTTTTTTAATTTAAAAGAACTTATTTTTAATAATGTGGCAAGTCTCGTCAAAACTAAATTTTTGAAGTTTTCAAGGCGTCATTGATACTTACTACCTTCTATAACATCAATAAACTTTTACTCAAAAGAGAGTGTAGATATAATAAATGTTTTATAAATTAAAAAGAACTCATTTGTAATAATGTGGCAAGTCTCATCAAAACTAAATTTAAGAAGTGTTCAAGGTGTCATTTGTACTTACTACCTTCTGTACCATCAGTACTCTCTGTTTCCTTAGTCCAGTGACAAACTCAAAAATATTGAGAGACTTTTCTGTCTTAATTCTCTCAAGCATGTAGTCCAGAGTAATGAAGGTACCAGTTCTACCCACACCAGCACTACAGTGGACCACCATGAGGTCTGTGTTGTTATAAGGGTGAGTTCGGCGCACCCGTCTAATAAAATCAATCATAGAGATGGCATTGGCTGGAACTCCATGGTCTGGCCAGTCAAGATAGTGGAACAAAGTGACATCATGAATAGGATGTCCTGGACTATTAGTCTGGAAAAATAATTGAGAAACTTTCACAGTTATTAATTAATAAAAATCAAATATATTTTTGTACTGTAATCTAAGCTATCATATTCTAGTGTGTGGTTGACTATACATTTTAATATGTAATATTAAAGGACTGATTGCTATTCAACTCAAACTTAATTGCTATTAAACTCATGTTTTTATCTAATTAAATCAGAACTAAAAGTATTGAATTTTGAACACCATCAGGTTTAAAAAATATATGAATAAACAATGTTTGGTTGTACTACAAAATTAGTTGATTAACATTATTCTTTGTTGGCTTCAACATTATGCTAAGTCAATACTCCATACCTTCTTCGATGTAATCTATGATTGTTGCAATATAAGAGTACTTGCCTCATTTATGATCATTTTTCTAACAACAAACTCTGGAAATTGAGATGAAGACTTCAACTTCACTACTAATGAACTCTTGGGGGATGGCACAAATGGCTCAGACAAACTCCTCGGCCAATATTCCTCACATTTTTTCTGGAGCATAATTATAGGAGTATACTTTACATTTACTATATTACATATATATATGTATAGTAAATGTAAATTATATATATTATATATAATATACTACTGTGCTTTTTTACCGTTCCTTCAAATACTTTAGTGAGCATAACTATAGTTGGAGACTTTTGTTCCCAAATCATACGCCAGAAATCATCCACTGAATTATCCGTTGGACCTATTGTAGAACCAATGCTTCAATACATAATAAAAACATTTTTATTTTTTAATAATAGAAAGAGTTTATGTGGTGAACCCACCACATCGACAGGACATGACACAACATCTTAGCTAATGACACACACCAGTAATGTATTGTCACAAACACTAACATCTCATTCTGAACATCATTCCATTCTCACAACCTCATTACTGTATTATCCTCTAGTGAGCATGCTCGGGCTAGTTTGCTATATATATTTATGGCCAGCTCAGGCTTGTACTTTAGTTACTGTCATGCTGCTTGATCCTTTATCTGGGCCTAACCTAAGAACTGAATTAAGATATCAGGGATTGGGTTGGGAAGAAGCTTCAAAACAGCTTGGAAATAATATAGCAGTAGTAACTCTGGTGGCAGCCTACTTGGTCTGTCTTCCCCTACACCTGGTAACAGCTCTCTGTGACTACACCACAATTTAATCCAAAGTATGTAACCTTAAATACGTCAACTAACGATACATTTCTAAATTATAAAGAAATATAAATCAGCACTAGTTATGATATTTTTGTTATTTTTACATCTAATGTACATCTAATATTAATATTTAATATTCAATTTAAATATTAAAGAACCACACATTCATAATAATATTTTCACAAAATAATTACCTTGAGCTGCTATATAAACTTTACTTCTCCCAAAACCCTACAATATTATGTACAGCCATAAAACACCACAATTATTTATTACAAATATGTACTTACATCTACATAGCTGGCATTGATATAGTCTGAGTGTTCTATGTCTGGTATTTCACTCAATATTACACGGTTAAAGTCATCTGAAGACAAGGTTTGTATATTTATAAGAGCATCTGAACACTCCATCAAAGTTACAATCACAATACATACATGGATAGATGTTACCAAATCTGTTTTTTGCTCGATTCTCAGGGATAACTGCAGTACTGAACTCAACTTGTGGTGCTTTATCTATTGACTAAACAGAATTTACAATAATATCAGTTATAATAAGTAATCATTTTCTCACTTTATACTCCATTTCAAACAACTTGTCTCGGTCAGAATGCATCCGTGCAACGTGAGCACTGAACTCATTTAGTGGAACTTGTTTTAAGCAATCTTGGACAAAAGAATATTGAAATAATGTATTGTTTTTAATTCATATTATGCTTGTACATACCTATAAATGTTGTATTCTCATAAGTCTGTTCCACACACTGTTCTGGGTTTGTGTCTAGCTGAATGCTAATCTTCTGAACACGTTTTGATGGTAATTTCGTATCTAGTGGCCTATCTTCTTCTTTAGAATGCAACATTGCATCACTGTTGGGAGAAAAGCAGATTTTTTGTCGCCTCCTAATACACAAATATCAATTTTTACAATACATAATAATTTTAATTAACTACCTAATTGAAAGAAGAACTCCCATCACTATTATTGTTCCAAGCACTGACGCAAACATGACTGTTACTATTATTCCAATTCTTACTGCTGGAATACCATCAGTTATATCTAAAGAAGCAATAAATAAACATTTTAATTATTTGAACTATCACACACTTTATTGCAATGCAAAGCAACTAGATCTATGTTATAATTATATTGCTTTTTTATTCTTATAACTAATTACATTAAACTTGAAGATTCAATTATATATTAACTAACTCGTTTGTGAAATGATTATATGAAATTTAATGGTGGTTATCTTGGTTATATTTGTTGGAAAAAGATTAATTACATTACACGTAAATGTTGTTGCATTATGCCTTAAAAATATTTTTTCTACATTTAAAGCAAGTTCATTATAATGTGTTTTCTCAGTGGAATATGAAACATCGGAATCCAAAGTGAACCATTGCATTGAGATTACTGTGAGGTTACTATAACAAATTACATTAGCCGAAGATCCAACTTCATAAACATATTTATTCCTAGACAGTCCTACAGCTAATGTTTATAATAATTAATATAATATTAATAAGTTTTAAAACTTTTCAATTATTACCTTTATAATCATTGCTGCTTTTCGATACACTGCCTCTGCTATTACTAACAGTGCAGGTGAAGATCCCAATGTAATCTGATAGTGTATTACCAGATATGTATAAAAGGTTGTGGTAAGTGGCATTGACAGCATCTACTATTAATTTACTCTGTGAGTAAGATCCTCCACTTCTATTCCAAGTTAGATTAGTGACAGGACCTCCAATAGATATACAAGTCAGAATCCCAGTTGTAGTGTTGTATGATATAGATTTTATTACAGGTAGTCCTAGAGCGTACAATCACACATTATTATAAATTTTGGGGTATCATTGATGATCAGTAAGCAAAATTAGAGCATGTCCAGTGGAATATAATATCTTAACTATATAATAGGTATGTGATGATACATATGAAAATGATACAAGACATTTATGTTACATAAATTCATTCATTGATATCCATCTATTGTTTAAATAATCGGCTCTTACTATTTCTTTGAGTGTATTTTATTATGTATTCTACCTCAATAACTCCTTTTTTAACCTTTTTATTTAATAATAATTATTAATAGCTAGTACAGAAAAAGAATTAATGACTTATAGGCCACATTTAATTTCTAAGGATAAATGTAAGTGCTCAATGAATTAAAACTAACATTGAACATTTTTCTAATTGTTATAACTGATTCAAAATTTGTACCTACATTTGTTGCATGCACTTCATTAGTATTATATATAATGTACTCACCAACACAACAGTGAAACTATTTTGTGATCGGATTATCTATCAGGTGAAATAAATTCATATGGCAAACTCATTAAGGTATTGTAAATGCTCTAGTGTAACATTTTTTTGGTACAAAAATATTATTATATTTATTATACCCATAATATTATATTCTATAGTACATACTATTCTCACAAATGGTAATTACTAGTTGTCACTACCATAATGTGTATAAACCTATGACTAAAAGTTACATCAAATCATTCAATTATAACGAAAACAATTAGTTCACGAACATATAAATCTTATACAAAAACTAGTTGTAGTTAGGAAAGACTATGATATCATAAGCTTGTATGAAATATTTCAAAATGTGGAATGTTTAGTAGGGTGAGTAAGATACTAGAGCTGCATCGGCAAATGAACTGTGGCTAGTATTTAAAGAAGTACATGTAATTATAACAAGCAAAAGATTGAATATTTGTGGTAATTAGCAAATACAACTAAGTGTCAAAATGATAAAAATTAATCATAAAGCTTATTTAAATAGCATACCCTCTCCAATTTTGTATATTCCAAAGTATGCTTGTTGATCTTGCATGTTTGCATCAGGAATGTCACATTTAAATATTCCAATTGGTTCAGAGGCATTGATACCACGATGTAGATGCAATGCTTTTGTATTTCTGTTTCTTGAAAACATATAACCATTAGACATTCCTTTACTTATAGCAGCTGAGCCATTTGGAAATAGCCAATTACCCATTGCTGTACCATTAGGATTGTCTTCATTTCTGCAGCATGTCATTAAGTCAGTGTAGCAGACCAGAGAGTTGTCATCCAAACCAATATCTGATAGATCTACTATACTATTGTTTGAATAAGCCACACCATTAAGATATCCATAGACTAAAAAAATAAATAAGAAGAAAAAAGATAGATCAATTATGTAAATATCATAGTTTACTTACAAAACACTACATTAATTTAAAGTTGTAATAGTATTAGTGATGTGCTTCAGTACAAAAGGTGAGAAAGCTATTGTGCTCCAATAATTCAAACAAACAATTAATCTGATAAAATTGATTTTTGCCTTTACAAAATCAATAACAAATAAGGCTACCTTTTTAGTTCCATGAAGTCTACATATTAGCTCCTCTAATCAACTAGTTCAGGAAGGCATCACTCAGTCCATTTATTCAAATGTTCATAGATTAGCTATGTAGCCATTTACCAAGTATTTCAGCTAACAAGTATGAAATTATGTTTTACCTCAATTTTCCTGATAAGTAGAAAAAATCAAAGCACTCTGACTATCTAAATGACGAGTAATTCTAGACAAAAACCACTCCAGCTACAAAAAATGGTCAAAAAATTATGCATCATAAAGTAACCACTCACCACAACTGCTAGACTTGGAAATTTTATTTTTTAGTAAAATAAGTATATTTTGTGCTGTTGAAAATAATTTCAAAAACATTGCTTGACTGAACATACTAACACAAGACTTACTTTTGTGACTTAACTATTGGATAATGAAATTTCAAGTAAGAACAATAATTATAATGGCATTGTGAGTAAACTATGACAAACATCATTTTAGCTTAACAGCCACTAATTTGAATAGGAAATGAACTATGCATCCGCAAAATTTAGTTAAGTCAGGGACAACCTAATTCAAAAGAGTAAAAACTTGAATTATGAATATATGAAAATTTAAACTTTTCATTGCACTCAACAAGACATAGTCTAAAACTACAAACTAAGCTTTCAGTAGCTTTTACGTATACATTTACAATTATTAAGTTCTGACCCTTCATAAAACTAGATTGACACTTTCTCACCTAAAGGGGTCTGGAAAAAAAGCAAAGGAAAAATGTGAAAAAATCTTAGTTGTCGCTGGGGATTCGAACTCAGGACCACTGGCTTTAGCCACCAGTGCTCTAACCACTGAGCTACAACAACCCTCAACTTCCAAGACTCTCACCTTCATGGTTCGAATCCCCGGCGACAACTAAGATTTTTTCACATTTTTCCTTTGCTTTTTTTCCAGACCCCTTTAGGTGAGAAAGTGTCAATCTAAATTTTACAATTTATTATCATTATTCTTTTGGTGTGTTTGTGTGCATAATGTTAGAGGAATGGTCCTGACAAATCCATCCAACAAAGTTAAATAAAATGCTCTGACATTATCAAAAACGTGGAATTTGCTATTCAGACCTCAATGCATTTCCTCAACCACAAGGTTAAGTCATAAACACAAAATTAACCGTAGCAACAGATTCAGAAATTGTTGAGTTTTACTTTATTCTCACTGCATTAAAAAAATCTGAAGGACAAAATGTTTCAAAATCTGGTTAAATCATGCCTCGTTATACCTATTTATGTCTGCTGACTATTTAGGCTACAAGTCAAAGGCTGAACATACTGGCTGATTCCCTCAAAAATCAGTCATTATTATCACCAGATGACTAACATTAGTTGTTTAGCTACCTATTATCAGTATTATACCGATCATCAATCCTAGTATCAGTGCAACATTATAGTATTATCATATTAAAATATGGATATACTCTAAACAGCATAATATAATGGATAAATAATGTTATAGTAGTTCAAACAAACTATTAGGGAGAACTAGAAATTGTTATTTTGGTCATCATTGTCACTTTCAATTTGAAAACTGAATTTCTTTCCTGGCTTATACGTAATGTATAATAGCAATAAATTCTGATTAATTAATAAAATTCATATAGACTTCTATAATGACTACTACTTCTGATTCTATGAGTGTGAATTACAATGGAGCTATTATTATGAGGAAATATTGATATATATCAAGAAATACATACGAGGCTTTAGTTAGAGAAGGAAACGGTGAAAGAATTAGTCTACTTGGCTATGCTGTTAGAGTATACGTTTGCATAACAATTTTAATACCAAAACTAACAGCAATAAATGAATGGAATGTGTTTCTGAGTTAGAAGTTGTATGATGTGTTTGTTAGATAAAGTAAGCATGATAATAGAAAGAGATGATGTGTACAGCATTAGAAATCCAATCATAACTTCCAGCCTTTGTAATTGATAAGTGATTATTACATCAAAATATTCAATGGTACTTACAAGGTAATCCAAAAGTTGATATAATTAAATTGGCATTAGGACTAGATCCTCTAGTGTTTATGTATGCTACTTGGATAATGTAGGATGTCACTGGATTCAAAGTATTTGCACTGAAAATTCTGTTACTTATATTCTGTATATTAATATCTATAATAGATGATTCTGATACTTGAGTAGATCCCATCTCATGAAATTTAACTATATAGTATCTGTCTGGTCCATTTCGAGAGAGACAAGATTCTCTATTCCATGAAACTGTGAAGCTAGTGGCAGTAAAGGAATGTGATGTTATCTGTGGAGCTTCACTTGGAACTAAAATATGATAGACATGTAATAACACAGTTATTAACATGATAACAATAAATTATTCTTACAAGCTAATTCTGTTGTAACAGAGTACATAGCAGGTGGAGATGTACCCGCATTATTAGTAGCTGTTATAGTAAATTCATATTGTATGTTTTCTTCCAGACCAGATATAGTGATAGTTTTAATAGTTGTAGTTTCACTTCCTGAAGGAACTGATGAACATCCTCCAATTCTTCTATATGTGATGGTATAAATATTAACAACATTTCTGGGAGGTGATGTCCAAGTCAGAATTACTTGTGTACTTTGAACTATAGAACTGGTAAAATCAGTTGGTGTAGAAGGAGTAACCGCTATGTAATAAAAATATAATTATCATTTATTCTAAATGGGTGAATTTGGTGCACTGGATATATACAAAAATATATTACTGAGATTGCATATGTATGAAAACCATCTCAAAGTTGAAGTAAAATTTAGGATTAACAAATTTAGTATAAACTTACTATCATATCCCAAAGGTATTATAATCAAATCAACAAAAGGACTTGTTCCCACTGTATTTGTAAATGCCACCTGAAGTGTGTAAGATATAGCTGGAGTTAGAGAATTGGCAGTGTATGTTCTGCTGTTAATGGCCACAGTACTTGTAGCTAATATCTGAGCAGTTTCTGTCTCATAATATCTAACTGTATAATATCTGTCTGGTCCATTACGAGAGAGACAAGATTCTCTATTCCATGAGACTGTGAAACTAGTGGCACTATGCCCATCCAATGTTGGTGGAGGAGGAGCTTCACTTGGACCTTAAATACAGAAACATCATTAGATATTTTCAGTAATATTTTTTTTGCTTACTAGTCGATAGTGTTGTGACAGTATGCGTGGCAGGTTGAGATGTACCCGCACTATTAGTAGCAGTTATAGAAAAATCATATTGTATGTTTTCTTCCAGATCAGATATAGTGATAGTTTTCATAGTAGTAGTTGAAGTTTTTGGAATAGTAGATGAACATCCTCTGATTCTTCTATAACTGATCATATATCTAGTAACAACATCATTAGAAAGTGATGTCCATGTCAGAGTTACTTGTGTACTCTGAAGTGAAGAATGTGTAAAACTTGTTGGTACTGAAGGAGTAACATCTAGACATAAAATTATAGCATCCATAACAATCATCACAACAATAATTAATTCAATTAATTGTGTTATATTTTGTAAACTTACATGAAACTGTAATAGTGTGTGTTGAACTTTGTATACCGACATTATCTTTTAAATAAGTCGACGAAGCATGAAATTGACATCTGTACATTACATTATTCTCAGATTCTTGTAAAGGACTAAGATTAAGTACTCTATCATTGTGTGATAGTGTGATTCCATTTCTTGTCCATTCATATGAAATAAGTATTAACTCTAGATTGTTTGTAGCATCATTACTACATGTGAGGCTATAGTCTCTGAGAGCAACAGATGAGCCAGTAGGTACAATATTGACAGATATCATTGGTACTACATTGAATAACAAATACTTTGTTAGAGTGTATAATTACATTATTACAACATACCTGTAACTGTCAGAGTAATACTAACACTTTTACTGGATCCAAAAATGGAGGCCTGACATGTGTAAGTTCCAGTATCAGATTCCCTGACTCTTCCCATTACAGTATTAGAGTTCTGTTGACCTGTGAGTAGTCCAGTGGTACCAGCTGCTGTAGTTGTACTAATCCACATAAGCATTGGAGTTACACTTCCGGACACAGTAGCAGAGCAAGTAAAGGAGACAGTAGAACCAGCAGTGACAGATGAGGTATTACCAGTGATAGAAACTCCAGTAACTTAACAATAATATAAGATATTAAAGATTTTTATTATTAAATACGAACATAATATTGTACCAAATATATAATGTTTATAGTTTATACATTTACTAGTGATGTGCTTGAGCACAAGTGGTAAGCGAGCCTAAAACTACACTATTGTTAAACGATTAATTTTAATTTCAACACTCAAGCTACTAAGAAAAAGTCAAGTTTACATTACGTGTATAATGCCATAGTAACCACTCCCTGCAACAGTTAGAATTGAAAAAAAAAAAGCAACAAAAACAAGTAGCATTATTGGCGAGCGAGCGTAGCGAGCGAGACACTTACAGGGGTAAAAATGAAAAAATCGGGGATGTTTGTTTATTGGCGAGCGAGCGTAGCGAGCGAGACAGTATTAGGGGTGGATAATGCAAAATCGGGTATATGTTATATATATATATGTATGTATGTATGGATGGTACGTATGCTCTTTAAACGCGCGTGCGGAGAACTTTTTTTTCCTAAAAACACGGCTATTTAGGCTTGACTCCAGTTTATTCTGAAACTACAGCATTAAGCAAACCTTATTTTATACTTAAGCTCCAAAGTATGAGAAAATTCCTGCTAAAACGCTTGTTTTCAAGACACAAAAAGTTGATTCGACAGGTTACTATGGCATTGAAGACCCTTTTCCAGACTTAATTTCAAAACTTCGCCGTTTTATGGGGGGATACGGAGTGCCGGTTGTTGGTTGTCAAGAGCCGTTGGTAGTCAGAATGCCGTAGTATTAATGCTATGGAAGCTACTACTTCTCGAGGGAAGCTGAGATAAGTACGCAATTCCATATTTGTTAGCTAAATATGCAAAATTAACTCTGGCCTTTCTTTTTTGTAGCTAAGAGCTAGTTAACAGTGACTGGTAAATTCAAATGGTCAGATTGGCTCAAATTTGATACTACAAAAGTTACACTGCTCAAGAAAATGAGGTAAGAAAGTAATTGTGTATTTGTGTGCTAAAATTGATTGTCTTTTGTTTTTGTAGGTGAGAGCTTGTTGTCAAGAATTCAAGGTAATTCCGATGGTCAAAGTAACTTCAATTTGATACTACAGAAGTTATCAATACTCAAGAATGATGTAAGTAGTAATTCCATATTTGTTGGCTAAAATTACAAATAATAACACTGGTTTATTTTTTTATCGTAGCTGAGAGCTTGTTCAAGAGTTACTGGTGATTGAGATTATCAGAATGGTTGATGTTTGATACTACAAAAGTTACCATTAATAAGGTAAGAGAGTGATTTTGTATTTGTTTGCTGAAATCAAATGTCATAACTGCTATTATAGTGTTGCATGAAGTAAGCTAAAACATAGTAACATTTTATGTTACCTAACTATCAGGCTCGCTCGCCATTTGTGCTCAAGCAACCACTAGTTTATTTATATATATGGACGTACGTATGTCATTTTGTACTTTGACCCTCCGTATTTTTGTGTTCGCTCACGTTCGACCCCGTCCCAAACTTCACTAAACAGAATCCTCCAGTTTAGCGACCATTACCCGGATCACCTTAGAAATTGAATTGTTTACGGCTTTGGATTGTTTTGCGGGTGCAGTTAAAACTCAAAATCTTATGGGAGCTCCATTTCTATTCGAGTTAGTGGCGGTGGTAAGTTAATGCGCTATTTGTCACAGTTATAAGCCCTACTCAACAGTATTTACTTAAAAATGCATTGTCCACTAGACGAACCACGAAGGTAAGTCTTGCGTAGGTATGTTCAGTTGTGTGAAAGTATTGTGCGTTACACACTACTATTAAGAATATCACAAAGAAAATTTAAATAACGTGATTTGATTTTGTTGCTTCTTTTTCAATTCAAACTGTTGCGGGAGCGGTTACTATGACATTGAAACCCCTTTCCCTCATACGTAATTTAAAAACTCGACTTTATTTTAATAGCTTGAGTGTTAGTTGTTAAAATCAAATTTAACAATAGTGTAGTTTAAGGCTCGCTCGCCATTTGTGCTCAAGCACACCACTAGTTTACACGTTTTCTTTGTGATTATTCTTTAGCTAAGGCACACAACAGAACATACCTACACAAGACTTAGCTTCGTAGTTACTCTAGTGGACAAAGGATTTTCAAGCAAATACTGACAGATTACGGGTAATGATCGCTAAACTGGAGGATTCCGTTTAGTGAAGCTTGGGACAGGGTCGAACAACGAGCTAACACAAAAATATGAGAAGGTCAGAGTACAAAATGACACACGTATGTCCAAACATATAAACAAACATCCCCGATTTTCAATTGTGTTACCCCTTTAAGTGTCTCGCTCGCTACGCTTGCTCGTCAATTAAAGCCATGAATTTAATTTTACATTGATAATGAAGAAGCTTAACATTCCTGATAGTCCAGATATATTTTTCCTATATCTACTTCAGCTAACTGGAGTTGAAATAAACTATTCAGTTACAGAGTCAGAATGTTTGGCAGTTGTGAAAGCATTGAATCACTTTGATTCACATCTAGTGGGAATTACTTCACTCCCAAAGTAATGGTTGCTTGGAGGAATGACACTCAACTATCAAAAACATAGCTTAAAGGAAATACACAGACAAAGAATCCCAATGGAACAAAATGCTCCATGAATTTAGTCTTATAGAAAGCAGATGTGTGTCCCTTAGATGTGATTCATGATGGTAAATTTAGAAGTGACCTACGTCAACAAAATATAACTGAGTGGATTGGGAAATGAAAGTAAAATTAATGTAATTGACAAGCAAGCCAAGTGTGTGAAACACTATTAGTGGTGACACAATTGAAATTGGGGATATCTTTGTGTTTGTTTTTAAATATGTGTGTGTATGTACATATGTTATTTGTACTTAGATTCTCGCGTACTTTAGTGCTAGTTTTTGGTCGACAACGTGCCAAATTCACTAAACAGAATCCATTGGTTTATCAAACATTACCCTAACTCCAATGGAATTGAATTGTTTACATCTTTGAATTCTCTTTAGCAGGTGCACTCATCAGAATTAACAAACTTATCTGAGTTCATTTTCTTTTCAATGAGGTGTTGCGGTAAGTCAATGCACTATTTGTCACATTTATATGCCTTACGCAGCAGTGTTGTTCCTTACTTGAAAAATCCATTGTCTGATTGTCTAACTATGAATGTAAGTGCTGGGTTGATATCTCCCATGAAATAGTGTGCGTGAAAGTATTGTACATTACAGCTACTGCTTAGAAGCTAAAGAATAGCACAAAATAAATGTTCAACAAGCTAATAAGTATATAAGCTTCTGTCTGGGCCCAGCCAGACTGAGTCTCAGTCACCTGCTCCATCCTCTCTAGCTCCACACCACCTAATAGGTTAGCTCCGTAATGGAGGGATCAGATGAGGATAGAAGTCCAGTTATTGCTTCAGCTGGGTACTATTAGACCATCACTCAGCCCATGGTCATTCACAATGGTAGCAGTCGGAAACTCAGACAATTCAACAAAATTGTGTATTGACTTCAGAAATTTCAACTAAGTTACAGTACTAGATGCTAGTGCTATTCCTAAAATTGACGTCTTGGTTGACGATATGAGTAGTGCTAACCTTCTCACAAAAAAATGATCTGAACAAATGTTTTGCAAATTTCTCTGAAAAGCAAGAACAACAAAACAGACCATCCCAACACTGCATTTCCAACACCTTGGGGTAAATACAAGTTCAATAGACTAGTGATGTGCTTGAGCACAAATGGCGAGCGAGCCTAAAGACTATACTATTGATTTTGACTTCTAACACTGAAGCTACTGGAAATAAGGTCCAGTATTATAAATTTAGCATACAGGGTAAAGGGATTTCAGTGCCATAGTAACAACTCTCTGCAACTGCTTGGAAGGAAAAAACAACAACAAAACAATACACGTTATTTAAAAGTTTTCTTTGTGATATTCTTTAGCTAAGTAGTGGTTGTAACACACAATGCTTTGACACAACTGGACATGCACCTACACAGACTTACCTTCGCAGTAGTCTAGTGGACAATGTATTTTCAAGTAAATACTGTTGCGCACGGCTTATAACCATGACAAAGAGAGCATTGACTTACCACCGCCACTAACTCGAATAGAAATGGAAGTCCCTTAAGTTTTCAAGTTTGAACTGCACCCGCAAAAGAATTCAAAACGGTAAACAATTCAATTTCTAAGGTGATACGGGTACTGATCGATAAACCAGAGGATTCTGTTTGGTGCAATTTGGGACGGGGTCGACAATCAAACTAACACAAAAACGCGAGGGTCAAAGTACAAAATGACATACGTACGTCCATACATATATCTAAACTAGTGGTGTGCTTGAGCACAAATGGCGAGCGAGCCTGATAGTTAGGTAACATAAAATGTTACTATGTTTTAGCTTACTTCATGCAAACACTATAATAGCAGTTATGACATTTGATTTCAGCAAACAAATACAAAATCACTGTCTTACCTTATTAATGGTAACTTTTGTAGTATCAAACATCAACCATTCTGATAATCTCAATCACCAGTAACTCTTGAACAAGCTCTCAGCTAAGATAAAAAATAAACCAGTGTTATAATTTGTAATTTTAGCCAACAAATATGGAATTACTACTTACATCATTCTTGAGTATTGATAACTTCTGTAGTATCAAATTGAAGTTACTTTGACCATCTGAATTACCTTGAATTCTTGACAACAAGCTCTCACCTACAAAAACAAAAGACACACAAATACAAAATTACTTTCTTACCTCATTTTCTTCAGCAGTGGTAACTTTTGTAGTACCAAATTTGAGTCCTTCTGACTATTTGAATTTACCAGTCACTGTTGACAACAAGCTCTTAGCTATAAAAAAGAAAGGCAAGAGTTATTTTGCATATTAAGCTGCTAACAAATATGGAATTGCGTACTTACCTCGGCATCCCTCGAGTAGTAGTAGCTTCCTTAGCATTATGTGCTTACATACACTTTTCAGAAGTAGTGATAGCTCTCTTAGTACTGACTACAGGTGGCTCTTGACAACTAGTAACAAGCCGTACTTAGCCGGAAAAAAGGCGAAGTTTTGAATTTAAATCTGGTAAAGGGTCTTCAATGTCATAGTAACCAATCGAATAAACTTTTTGTTTCTTGAAAAGCAAGCGTTTTCGCAGGAATTTTCTCACACTTTGGAGATTAAGTATAAAGTAAGACTTGCTTAATGCTGTAGTTTCAGAATAAACTGGGGTCAAGCCTAAAAAGCCGTGTTTTTTTAAGAAAAAACGTTCCCCGCGCGCGCGTTTAAAGGGCATACGTACAATCCATACATACATACCTACATATATATATATAACATATACCCGATTTTGCATTATCCACCCCTAATACTGTCTCGCTCGCTTCGCTCGCTCGCCAATAAATAAATAAACATCCCCGATTTTCGATTGTGTTACCCCTGTAAGTGTCTCGCTCGCTACGCTCGCTCGCCAAAATACTGTTAGGCCTAATGAATGCATTGTCAACTTTTCAGAGGTCTATGAATACTGTGTTACAAGGTCTACCATCATTCAGTTATTGCTTTATTTATGTCATGTACAGTGCTGTAAGGTAATAAGTAGTAGACAGGGTGATACACTTTGGACTAACAGTCAAACAGTAAATGTGTTTGCAAAATGGGAGAAGATGAGTACTTAGGGCACAGGTAAAGGATTGGTTAGTAATCCTGAAGTCATAATTGTAGCCTTGATTTTATACAAGAAACCATAGTCAAAGAATGTTTTGATCTCATTCTTGGAATGATTGAGTATTATAGAAAGTTTAGTCCGGGGTTCACATCTTGGCCCTGTCTCTTACGGATGACACCAAACAAAAAACCACTAATGATTTGAAATGGTAGCAATCAATAGAAAATACATTTAATAAATTAACACAATGTATTCATACTGAATAGACTATTCTGTCACAAGAAGATTCTTTCTTTGTATCCACAGATGCTTCTGAAATGAGAATGGAGGAGTTCAGTGTGTAAAGGGAAATGGACAGGAATACCCCACAGCATATTTCAGTAAGAAACTTACAGGAGCTGAAGTGAATCAAATCACTTCACCATCTACACTGACCATTAAGAACAGGAGAGTTTACAAACATCTAGAAGATTGAATAGCTAGAATTTACATTTAAATTGTTTCATTATTGTTTAGTTATATATAATCCTGGACAAAATCACAACAATGCTGATGGTCTTTTGGCAAACTACAAACCAGCTAACATAACTGCAAGGGTAGCTATACCGCTCTATCTTTACTAGAGAGCACATCACATCAGTAGCTACAGACACATTACAAACACATTGAGTAACTTCAGAATCACACCAGTAATAATCACATATCACACTTTCTTGTTTAATTCGTTGTAGTATTAAAGGACTTTCAATCAGTATTTTGTTTAGATATATATTGCATGATATTTAAATCATTCCTAGAGAAATATTGTGTTTGATAAAAGAACTTTTCACGAGGACTGTAGTAAAGGCAAATTGGGATCACTACTTATGTAGTGCCATGCCCTCTCCACTTTACTTAACAGTAATATAATAGGTTGATTATTAATCATTATTCAAGTGCTGTTTGAGTTGTTATAGGGATACATCTATGAAAATGTATAACTTAACTAATACAAACTTCCAAGGACTTCATGAGAATTTTGCTGAAACTGCCCACATCTACTCTGCAGGTGTAATTTCCATTATTTTTGCGGTAGTCAGAGATACAATAGTATATGTATGTGAATTCTCTGATGTTGTATGACTCAATTCTTGATCATTTTTAAACCAGGCAATTCTGAAGACAGTTTCTCCTGATGTTACTGATGGTGTGCATGTAAAGGAGTACATTTCACTTAGGGCAACAGTTCCGGATGTAGTTATACCAATATTGAGAGTAGTAGATACTAAAGACCAATACATAAAATGTATCAACAAAGCACATTAGTGTCGCTGTAAACATGCTCAAATATCAACTACTAGGTATAAATATTCCATAGAAGTTAATAATGGCATGACATTTGATATTTTCAGCACAAGAACTTATAATGAGAACTTACAAAAATGATTTCATTGTGATAGTAATGACAAATATTGATATACGCAACTGATATGACTGTTAATAAAATGGAGTACATTTTCAATACACTATTGTGGTAATTGCACTTCTTCCTTTTTTGTCTAAGTTTGAGTACAACTTAAGCGAAGATTAATTAAATATTATTTTGCTTACTGAGTGAATAGACTAAATAATATTTGGATAATGTAGGTACATAGGTAATTTCTATAAGAAATGTGATATAGAATACCACCAGTAGTAACATGAATAAGAAAAGTAGTTACATACCTAAATCTATGCACATTGTTTGCATGATGCTCATGGAATCTGGAATTACACAGCAGAATTCTCCAGTAGGTGGACTAGTGGCAGAACTTCTGAGACTGAGATAAATAATTTGATTATCATCTCTACTTATGAAATAATCTATTCCACTATTTAGATTGGTACCAATTACAGTTCCATTATTATAAGTCCAGTCTCCAAATCCATTTGGTTGTGTACTACAACAAGGTCTCCTGTCTGTCCTACATGCCAATACTTCATTAGTATTACTGAAATTAGTTCGTAGTTCACCAATATCTTGCACTGAAATCACTGTACTTCCACTTGGATATATATTGGGTTTAAAGTCCACTATTGCTACACCTAAAAAAGAAAAACTCAGTTTATGGTAATTATAGCACCATGTATTATAGTGCTGAAGTATTTTAGGAGATAAGTGTGCAATTAGATAATTATAAGCATAATGTAGGTGAGACTGAAACAGGAATGTTTTTAAATACAAGTTATTTCTAAATAATAATACATAACATTTGAAGTAGTAATAGAAATTAACAAACATTATGTATTTATAGTGATGAGCTCTTTGATCGATGGAGCTGAGAATTCTTGGCATTGGACCATTGTAAATTTTTTTTTAAATAATCTATTAGCTAATGTAACATTCCATTTTTTGCTCATACTGTGGTCTGAGCTATTATACGCCCTTTGATCAACAAATTAAAGCAAGTGCACTGGTTTTTTTCCCCATTTTTTAAGCTATTATAGTGTATTGTTATTTTTTCCATTTTTTAAGCTATTATAGTGTATTGTTATTTTTTCCATTTTTTTTAAGCAAGTACACTGTTTGTTGTTTTTTTTTTCATTTTTTAAGTATGTCCACTGGAATACTTTTTGAAGTTCAGAATTCAGCAATAAGAAGGTAAGTTTTGCTCTTAGTCTCCACCAACCCTGAGACTGTCGCAAATTAAGTCTGCATATATTTAGCTCTGTAATGTAAACTAATAAATACTCTTTTTGCTTAATAGTAATAGTTTTGTCAAGTCTTGCTATAATGATTGTACAGAAAAGAAATAAAAAAAATATTCATATCACTTTTATGTTACCCAAATAGTCATCATATTTAATTTCACACTGTGTTCATTTTTAAATTATATTTGTTCACCATTGTTGTTTTTCATATCACCTTTGCTCCATAATATTTAGCTTACACATAAAAAATGAAAAACATTCTGTGGAATTAATTATCACTACAAACATACATTTCAGTGACCTTTAATTTCAGTACATTAATATAAAAGACATTGGGTAAATAGTTAGTAAAAACAGTTCCTTTGACAATTTCTGTTTTATAGTCAAGCTAGTTTCTAAGTAAGCATAATTGAAATATTGATTAAAACTACACTAGAAATCAGTAGTGATTTTAGACAGATAATTCTTGTGAGAATTTTCAGACAACAATTGCTATAAGTATAGTCATTCTTATTGTCCTGTGAATATAAGTTTTAATAATTAATCATAATAGCGAAAGTTTCATACAAGAATTGCTAATCTAAATATAATTTTGTTGACTTTTGAATGAATTATGCTTGTATGTTCTTATTGGATGCATGTATATTAATACTGCAGTAATTTTTTATTGGGATGGCTGAGCATTGTCCTTATCCTTTCATGGTTAAATTGTAAAGCTATTGATTGCAGGACTTAAACATCAGTTGCTGATTTGCTCTTAGTCAAACCTATACTTCATAGAGTGGTGTATCCCTATGCTAACAGAAATAGTCAGTTAACTGATTCTCTCAAATATTTTAAGTCTTTGATAAAGTAAACCATTTTGTACTCAGCTATAGTTAGACCAGAACACGGCACAGCCATGTAAGTCGCTTAAATAAATCATGTACTAGCTATAGCTAGCTGTCTAATGGACTATAATGCATACCTTGTCCGTCAACCACAACTATGAAGACTCCAGCCCAATACACAAAGATAGCAAGATCCATAGTTGGGGAGGTGGGCAGATCGACCTCTACAGTTTACCTCCCTGTAAGCGCCTTTTGTTGGACGGCACTCGGGCGGAATCACTAGGGGTACGCCCAACTTCACTAGTAGTAATTTTGGCTTGGCGATGAAGTGCACAAGTTTTACTGCGGTGTCATAAAATTTTAGGCCCTCCATAAATTTTAGGTCCCTCCCCCTCACCCCCGGCCCAAAATACCGGAATAATGGGGCCCCATTCGTAAGATAAGCCCCCCCCCCCCCCCCCCCCCCACTTTCCAAAATGATTCAGCCTTATCAAACATTTATTCATAGGTACTCCTAATTTTTGCTCGAAATGAAAGTCAACTTATCAACCACGAATCTACACGATTGTACAGTAAGTGGTTGCAACTCTAAGGTAAAGGTAGCTGACTGTATGGGGGAGTGCAAATTAAACGAGGTATCACTATGGCTTCTGAAACGAGGTTTGCCTTTCCGGTTAACTACAAGATGGCACATATCCAATTGGATTTTACAAAGAAGATAAACGTTCTCTAAAAAGAGCTGATTTTTGTTGTTGTGAAGAGAACTAAGCTGTACTATTGTGGTAAGTGAAGAATATAGACCTGTATAGATCCAAGATCCAGTTGAGTTTCCTCTTTCCAATTATCTACCTTCTCTGTCAAATATAGGACTTAGTCAATATATTGTTAGCCATGATGTCTTTATTATTATGAAGATTATGAGAACTGTTTTGATAGAACCAGTCTCTAATAGGACCATTGTCATTGTTGTCCCTGCTTCTACAGCATAGAGTATTTACACTAGTGATGTGCTTGAGCACAAATGGCGAGCGAGCCTAAAGACTATACTATTTTTATATGAATGATCTTGACTTCTAACACTGAAGCTACTGAAAATAAGGTCCAGTTTTTAAATTTCGCATACACGGTAAAGGGATTTCAGTGCCATAGTAACAACTCTCTGCAACTGCTTGAATTGAAGGGGGAAAAAACAACAACAAAACGATACACGTTATTTAAACGTTTTCTTTGTGATATTCTTTAGCTAAGTAGTGGTTGTAACACCATGTTTTGACACAACTGGACATGCACCTACACAGACTTACCTTAGCGGTAGTCTAGTGAACAATGTATTTTCAAGTAAATACTGTTGCGCACGGCTTATAACCATGACAAAGAGCGCATTGACTTACCACAGCCACTAACTCGAATAGAAATGGAAGTCCCTTAAGTTTTCAAGTTTGAACTGCACCCGCAAAAGAATTCAAAACGGTAAACAATTCAATTTCTAGGGTGATGATACGGGTACTGATCGATAAACCAGAGGATTCTGTTTAGTGCAATGTGGGACGGGGTCGACCACATAACTAACACAAAAACGCGAGGGTCAAAGTACAAAATGACATACGTACGTCCATATATATAAATAAACTAGTGGTGCGCTCGAATAGCGCAAATGCATGGCGAGCGAGCAGACTCTTTTTACAGAAAAATAGGACAGAAATTACATCTAACTGTAGTGCACAGTGTAACCCTTTCCATTCTCAGTTAGCATCAGAGAATCTAAAGTCTGATCCCAGACTAAACTAACAATTACCTGAATAAACTTCGAAAGCAGTGGCAAAGAAGCGCAGCTTGACAAAGACTTCACGATTGTTTCAAGAAGAGAGTAGCTGTAAACTTTTTGGTTGAAACAATGTTGCGTCTGCAGCAGGATACTCCGCGCTCGTTAATTGAAAAAAACTGGAACTGTGAACGCTTTACCTAACTTACGTAATTAGAAGCGCGCGCATTTAAAGAGCATACGTACCATCCATACATACATACATATTATATATATATATAACATATACCCGATTTTGCATTGTCCACCCCTAATACTGTCTCGCTCGCTACGCTCGCTCGCCAATAAATAAATAAACAAACATCCCCGATTTTCGATTGTGTTACCCCTGTAAGTGTCTCGCTCGCTACGCTCGCTCGCCAATTAGTAGTAATGCTGATCAGAGCATTTTCAGGATTGGTACACACTATCATATTAGGACATATGTCCTCTGTTTGGTAACAATTATAAATAAAGAACATGCCATTAGTTTGTAGACCTATTGGCCTGGAGCCAGTGCAGTCCTCCTGTATCATTTTAGGATTAAAGCTCGTAGTGCTAGTAGGAATTGTTTTTTTTATAGATATGCAGATTACAGCTGGATTATTTGTTATTATTAAATTATTGTTGATGTTATCATGTAATAAGTATGATTATTAACACAACTGATTAAAATATTAAAATTTTACCAAGTAGAGGTTAATATTCTTATTTCTATTTTATTTAGTAAATAATATTTCTTGTCAGCATTTTTTAAGTATCATGAAAAACACAGATAGCATTGATTATATGTGATTAACTCACACTTAATTTCATTGATACGTAGCTAAAATATTCATCCATGATTTCAAGTACTATGGCAGATAACCTATTAAGTGTGAGAACATTATATTATTCTATGTGGAAGTGATCATACTTCAATCAAGTTCTATAATCTTGTATGTCTCCTATAATTGTATAATAATGTATTAAAGAGAATTAAATTATAATGGAACGGTTAAATTTAATGGAATAATGCCCAAAGATAAATACAAGCTCTAATATTGTGTTAGCTATAGCAATTAACCTTGGTTACAAGTATCCTAGCTTTTACCATTACATTTCTCTAAAAATTATTTACACTAGGTCAGAACTGCTGCTAAAATATCAGCTGGGATGTGAGGATTCCAAATCTTCATTAACCTAAAAATAATATTGTGAAGATACCTAACATTTCATATATTTAATATGTTTTAGGATTTCTTGAAAATCTGTCTATATCATACAACACTACAACTGGTGTTGTGACTTGTATATCTACTGGAGGTCCTGTCACTAATCTAACTTGGAATAGAAGTGGAGGATCTTACTCGCAGTGTAAAATAATAGTGGATACTGTCAGTGACTATCAGATTACACTGGGATCTACAGCTGTACAATTAGTAATAATAAAGGCAATACATCGAAATGCAGTAATGAATATAAAGTAAGATTTTGGAATCGTTTTTAAAACATTTTAAAATTATATTAATTATTATCAATTAGCTGTAGGACTGTCTGGAGATAAATATGTTTATGAAGTTGGATCTTCTGCTAATGCTATTTGTTATGTAACCACACAGTTGTCTCTATGCAATGGTACACTATGGATTCCAATGTTTCATATTCTACTGGAACAATGAAATATAATAAACTAGCTCTAAATGTAGAAAATTTGTTATTAAGGGATAATGAGACAACATTTACATGTAATTTAATTAATCTCTTACCAACAAATGTAACCTAGATAAACAACATTAAATTTCATATCATCATTTAACAAATGGGTGAGTTAATTTATAATTGAATCATTGAGTTTAATTTAATTAGTTATAAGAATACAAATCAGCAATATTACTTTAACATAGATCAAGTTACTTTGCACTGCAATCAATTATGTATAGTTTGGATAATTAATGATTTACTTATTGCTTCCTTAGATACACCTGATGACACTCAAGCAATAACAATTTACATTATTGTAACAGTCATAGTCTTTATATTGATTGGAACAATAATTGTAATAGGAATTCTACTTTCAATTAGGTACTTAATTAAATTATTTTGTAATGTAAGTATTAGTGTATTAGGAGTCAACGAAAAATCTTTTCTACCAACAATGATGTAATATTGCATTCTATAGAAAATAGGCCACTAGATATGAAATTATCATCAAAAAGTGTTCAGAAGATTAGCATTCAGCTAGACATAAACTCAGAAGAGTGTGTGGAGCAGACTCTTGAGAATACAACATTTATAGGTATTTACAAGCATAAGTATTTAAAATAATGCATTATTTTAATATTCTTTAGTTCAAGATTGGTATAAACCAGTCCCACTAGATGAGTTTAGTGCTCACGTTGCACGGATGCATTCTGACCGAGACAAGTTGTTTGAAATGGAGTATAAAGTGAAAAAATGATTACTTATTATAACGGATATGATTTTAAATTTTATTAGTCTATAGACAAAGTACCACAAGTGGAGTTCAGCACTTCTGTCAATCCAGATAATGGAGAAAAAAACTGATTTGGTAAACATCTATTCATGTATGTACTAAGATTGTAATTTTAATGAGGTTATAATAGACTTAATGATATGGCTAATAATGGCACATTTGATGTTGGAAAATCCAATTTTTACATTGATTTTCTATAACTCAGTTGTAATTAGTACTCTTTTTTTATTATACATTCACTCAATTGAGAATAATGGTGAAAATATTTACTGGGCAGTACTAAAAAAATCTACAAGATGGTATACTTTATGGAGGTGAGATAAAATTAACAAGTTATAAACTATGCAGTATACTTTATTTACATTTGGGGATTAGTGATTTGTTGACATGAGATGCATTTATATATAAATGATGAATACACATATAATTATAAATATACAAATTCATTCAGATGACTCTAATCATGTGTTATTGAGTGAAATACCAGATGTGGACTATATCAATGCCAGCTATGTAGATGTAAGTATATATTATTTGCAATAGATAATTTTGATTTTTTATAACTGTAAATTATATTTTAGGGCTGTGAAAAAAGTAGAGTTTACATAGCAGCACAAGGTAAAAATTTGAGAAAATGTTACAAAAGCAGGATATTTTAATTGAAATTGAAATTACTGTATAAAAAATAACTGCAATGGTATTAATAAATTAGATATTGGGATTGGCACAGCTATGATGATAGATGATAAATAAATACATTTACTTCAGTAGCAGTTATAATATTTACATTATAAAGACAAGATTAGATATATTAGCTTTTATTACATGTAATTTGCATTATAAATAGAATGATATATAGGTTAACATTAGATGTACAATAGATGTACAAATAACAAAAAAATATCATAACTACTGCTTATTTGTATTTTTATAGAATTGAGAAATGTATAATTAGTTGACATATTTAAGCGCTGGTTACATATATATTAGATTAAACTCTATACATTATATAACATCATACATTATTTTTTAAATCATGTTTTGAAGCATTGATTGTACAATAGGTCCAAATGATAATTCAGTGGATGATTTCTGGCGTATGATTTGGGAACAAAAATCTCCTACTATAGTAATGCTCACTAAAGTATTTGAAGGAAAGGTAAAAAAGCACATTAGTATGTGTATAATAAATGTAAAGTATACTCCTATAATTATGCTCCAGAAAAAATGTGAGGAATATTGGCCAAGAAGTTTGTCTGAGCCATTTGTGCCATCCCCCAAGAGTTCATTAGTTGTAGACTTGAAGTCTTCATCTCAATTTCCAGAGTTTGTTGTTAGAAATATGATCTCAGCAGGCAAGTACTCCTATATTAGAACAATTGTAAATTAAATCAAAAACAGTATAGACTATTTTATTTAGAATACTTTTATGTTGTAGCCAATAAGGAATTGTATTAAGTAACTAACTTTGTAGAGCACAACCAGATATTGTTTATTCATATTTTTGAATACGTCACTGCCTGAAAAGTGTCTTTTGATAACCAAAACAAAATCGTAAATTAGTGTATAATATGTTGATAACTAGTTTGTTAACCTCAATTGCCTTGTAAATATTTTGTTAACTATAATTACAAAGAAAGTTTACGGATTTTGTCATGGTTGTAAATGGACTCTTTTCACCCTGTGTGATGGTGTTCACAATTCAATACGTGTAGCTCTGATTTCATTAGATGAATACATGAGTTTAATGGGAATTGAACAGTTTTCTTCTTGTACTATTACATATTAAAATTTATAGTCAACCACATACTAGATTGCAATCGCTATATTATTACAGTAAAATAATTTGCTTTTTATTGTGAAAGTTTCTAAATTATTTTTCCAGGCTAATTGTCCAGGATCTCCTATTCATGATGTCACCTTGTTCCACTACCTTGGCTGGCCAGACCACGGAGTTCCAGCCAATGTCATCTCTATGATTGATTTCATCAGACGTGTGCGCCGAACTATCCATATAGCAACACAGACATCATGGTGGTCCACTGTAGTGCTGGTGTTGGCAGAACTGGTACCTTCATTACTCTGGACTACATTCTTGAGAGAATTAAGACAGAAAAGTCTCTCAATATTTTTGCGTTTGTCACTGAACTGAGGAAACAGAGAGTACTGATGGTACAGACTCTAGTAAGCATTAAAGATACCATGAAAACTTGTTCAATTTTGTTTCGATGAGACTTGCCATATTAGCAATATTTTATTTTAATTTAAATAGATTTATATTTACAACCTCTTATTAAGTAAACGTTTTATTGTAAATTTTAATGATAACTATCACATTTTATAGATAAATAGATAGTAATCTAACCTCTTTATCAATAAATGACAGCCTAGAGATGAAAAAAGATGATGTTAATATTACTTTAAGTATTTAAATAGCATAACAATAATAATTGTCTTTTCACTTGTTTGTCCTATTGGTTTTAGTTTTGAACTAGACATTATAAAAAATACCTTGTTAAACAGTATATTGTGTATCTTAGGTTAATCGTACTATTTTTTAGTTGACAGACATGATTTTTTGTTGATTTATAAAACATCTGGTTCTCAAAAACACTGAAATGTAGAAAACACAAAGTTATGATTATCAAGTAATTTTTGTTTTTGTCTATTATATGGTGTTTTCTGACTAGTTGTTTCTGTATTTCATATTACTTGAATGTGTATTTCAGTATGGTCATGTTTTCATAAGCATGAGGTTACATTGGTAAAATGAAATATCCATGTTGAAAAAAATATTACAGAAATCACTATAGCTAGAAGCATCAGTAAAAGGTATAGCTGTACATATATATATATATTACCGTCAAAATAGTTATTGAAACAATGTTATAGCCAAAATTTATTCTGATTACATTTACCCTTAAAATATTTCTTCATTTGCTGAACACAATATTTCCAATAAAAACATTTTTTTGGCAACAAAACACTGCTATAATAATAAAGTATGAGCCCAAATATATGAAGTGTTAAAATAATATATGTAGTGTATTTGACGAAATTTGTGCATATTTGAGTACTTCATATGCTAGCTATTTATTATATGGAGTTTGTATTACTACATGTATGATAGTGTAATGCAATATATTGCATCATTCTGTAGGCTCAATATGTGTTCATCCATAATGCTTTGGATGAGTTACTGATTTGTGGAGATACTGAAATAGCTGCTGCTAATATGTTGATAGCCATTGGAAGATTGAGTAGACCAATAGAAAGAGGATGGGTCTGAGGTGTCAGGCTTTCAAAACAAGTTTGAGGTATTTTACTAGACTCAACAAATTAAGACTCACCAATAGCATTAAATATCGCTTACATATGAAGAATATTGTAGTAAAACATTAAAGTACATATGTATTTTTTAATAAAAAAGCATATTTAATTATGTTCCAATATTTATAGTTGACAGAAATGATAGCTCGCTGACTGTGGTACTTTTAGTAGGATATGAATTGATATGGATTGTTATAGTCCCACTATATTAAATTCTACTCACTCTCTCTCAGCTCGTATAAATATATTACACATGGTCATGAAATCTTTCACCATATTGTATGCTTACTTGTGCAATAAGTATTGTAAATATAATTTTTTATTATGCTTTGGTATTATTAATAAGTATTGTAAATATTATTTTTTATTATGCTTTGGTATTATGTGACAAATGAGATACAGGGTTTGGACTTCAGTCAGGCTGAGGCCAATAGATATAACAATCGCTACAATGACAAAATTCCTTGTAAGTGTCAAATGCAAATTTTTCTTTCATTATAATAAGTTCTTTATGTTTTCATTCAATCACCTAACTTAATTTGTGGAAATGTGATGTGATAGACTAGTTGAAAATAGTATTGATTGGAAACTTGAACAGATGCATGGCAGAGAACCTGGAAATGAAGATAGATCATTAACCAGTGATTTTTTTGAAAAGGAGTTTTTAGACTACAAAACTTGTGTAATCAATAGAATTTCCAAATATTACATTTACCAGTGGTTTATAGATGTTTATTGTTCATATAAAATAAAACCAACCTCAACATAGTAAAATTGAGTGTGTCATGAAAACTTCAATCTTTCAAGTATTATTTCAGATTTAAATGTTTTTTTTTTCATGATCTTGAAATTTAATGCATGCTTTTTCTGTTTACAACAATAACAGAGGAGTAGCTATGACATTCAACTAACTATCATATGATAACATCTGTAGAAGAAAAAACTTATGAACAATGAAAGTAACAACATTACTTTACAAATTTGGGTTATACATTTTGGTTCCAGTTCACAAATCATGATGTTTTTGAGCATAATAAAGATGTTAGCTAAAGAAATGTTTTGTCCACATGTGCCAGGAAACCATCCTGACAGCAACATATATGAAGTGATACACACTTGGCTTATATATTACAATTATTATTCACTTTTTTATTTATATCATTGCTCATTGTTGTCATAGTTTCTGCACATTGTTTTTAAGTAACTCAAACGGACCTATTTAAATATTGACTGCTTGGTTACTTTAGTTAGTTTGATGCTACAACAAATGTGTGACATAAAATGGCTGAAAAAACAACATTTCTATAAACTAAGTATTATGAATTGGACTTACTTATGTGGCAGTGATACCCAACAAAATGTGTGCTGCTCAAGTAAACTCTTATCTTTGTTCAGAGCAATATTTAGAAAAGAATATTATTGTCAAATTAGGAGAGTTGGCTTTTTGTAATTTGGTACCAATAATGACTACTGGGGTCAGTCGCCCCCCCCCCCCCTCCCCTCCCCTCTATCCCCTCCTAAATACAGCCCAATTGTTTCATTATTGAATTTCTCTTGTTTTGTTATAATGTGTATAGTGCATGTTGGCTTATCCAAAATTTGATTAAAGTCATTAAAATGGATGCTTAACAACTGTAAATGAATATAGACCCACCCAGATGAGTAAAAAAAAAATTATTATTAGACTTCAAAGAATTGACCCTGGTGTTAGCGACTATTGACTGAGTGTGTGAGGAGAACCCTCTTATAGTTACCAGACGCAAACATCACTAGCATGAATACATATTGAAATGTGCTCCTATTCTGTCAAGCTTCTATACTGTGGTGTGCACATAAATATAGATTGTTCAGGAAGGTCGGCCTAAGAATTCTTTTAAGTGTGGTTTGTGATGATTGTGTAATGCAGTGCAAAGTCACTATGCTCTAGAGTCATATGGTGTGTTGCATATCATAAACTCATTGCTTTTAACATCTTTAAGAGTGTTACAATTACACTATGAGAGTGTTACTCTATCAATTGTACACATTTGATATGTACAGGAAGTGTGTCACCGCTATTGGCCTCAAGGCAAAGGTGAGACACAAGAATATGGTAAACTTGCAGTAACTTTCAAAGACCAAAAAGCATTTAGTGAATATGTTGTGAGAAAGTTTGAAATAGTTGAAAACCAGAATCGCAAGTCTGTGGCACCAACTGGAACCATTATCACTCAGTTTCACTACTTGAGGTGGCAGGAGAATTCTGTGCCTAATTCTACTACAGCCATATTGGAGATTGCCAACCTGGTACAGAAGGTTCAGATGAGTACTGGCAACAAGCCTATTGTGGTCATTTGCAAGTAAGATTTATAGTGTATAGAATTAATGACTTATATATTATACTGCTAATGAATGAATCATCAAGTTAAAACTTCAAGCAAAGATATAAGCATATTTTTGTGTATTTTGTAGTGATGGAGTAGGTAGGAGTGGCACATTCATCACAATACATGCTCAGATGGAGAGGATGAATTCTGAAGGAGTAATTGATGTCTTCCAGTTCATAAAATCTGTTCGCATCCAAAGAGCTGGTCTGGTAGCTAATAAGGTATGAAAATATTAAATGATGATGTGTTATAGTATTTATGAAACTTACATCAGGAAGTAAATGATAAAGTTTTTAAACATTGAGTATTAGAATCCTGCAGATAATATTATCCAAATGCTTCACATTAAAGACATTTTAAATTCTACATGGCTACAAATACCCACATGATTTTGTCAATAAGTTATTATTCTTTAATATATTGTATGCAAAGCTCATCTTCTGTTAATATTGAAATCATTGTATTTAGTTTTAATAAGCAACAAGTAGGAGAATTGTATGTTCAATAGTGAATGAATACAGTTTGATGCAATTTTTTTTATGAAATCAATACTTCAAAGAAGAAGTTGAACATTACTTTAGATTATTCACTTGAAACCCTTATAGTTGTCACACAGTATTTTATTCATATGCTATACTTTAGCTGAATTTGTAAATTAAAAATTATTTTTGTTGATTTAAATGTCAACAAATATTTTTTGCTGCTATAGAATGTAAATGTTCTCATAATTTTATTACAAATGATAGAACGATTTTCAATGTATAGCTATACATAATACAGAATATTTTCTACTCTGCTGTAATATCTTCATACAGACGTAACATTTATACTGACGTGAATGGATAGGGTAAATTTAATAGCACTGGGTATAGTAAGCAATAATTTTTTTTTAGCATTATTAAACTAATCTTTTGATGCTTTCACATTCATTATTTATACTTATGTATTGTAAGTTATTCATTTGTGATATAACATACTCTACCATAATATTTGATCACAATTAGTAACCATTAAATACATAATAATATTTACAATTGCACATTACTGTGGCTACAAAACACCTTGAGTACAAGTTACGTTTCTCTTCAAAGATATACTACAGGAGCAGTATGAGTTTTGCCATCAAGTTTTGGCTGACTTCTTGGATGGATTTGACACCTATGCCAACTTCAAAGAAATTATATAAAGCATAATTTTTTGCCATAACTTTTGTGAATTGTAATAAATGTTTTAGTTAAAGAGAATTTTCAATATATAAGCTTATTATTGTTTGTGAGTAAACATTGAGTGACTTTTTGAAACATGACATTTAATTTACTTAGTTTGCATGAAATTAAAGGATGAAATTCATCTCATGATATATTTTTGTTTGATAGTTGTTACATTTTGGAAATAAAAGTATAATAACTCAAAAACATCTATTTTTTAAGTAGAAATCTGTAACAGAAGGAATATTACAAAGGGAGAGATAATACTATTTGTATATTACAACCCCAAATTACATAATGTTTTATGCAGATTGAAAATGAAGAATTTACTTACATATCTTCTCAGATAATATAGCATATAAATATTATCATATAAATGTGGATAAATTACCCATTGAAATAGCATATTGCCATGAGATTGTAAGTGAGAATTATACTGTAGAAAATGTTTTATTGTTATTAGTGGAAAACTATAATTAATGAATACTCATAAGACTACAATTCCATTGGATATTTATCAATTCAAAGTTTGAATAGAAGTTAGCAAAATATTTTGATTTAAATAAATTTGTGACCAAGGAACTTCACTAGCTTTGTTCTTGGTGGTAGTTAACTTAGGTAAATGATATTTGACTCATGTATTACGACTCTAAATACATGCACATAAATAATATTTTTTAATATAATACAAAGTTTTCTCCTTAGCTAATACTCACTATATTGCCTAACTTCTACATTTAAAGTGCAAAATGTCATCTAGTCGCTATCTTTTTTAAGTTAAATTAATAACATTTAATTCAAAAGGAATACTTAAGGACCTTACATCTCCGTTTATTTTACTGTGTTGGTTATCTGAACATTACAGTGGTGTAGGAAGATCTTTCGGTAAGGATGAGCTCCAAGGGCATGTTTTATAATGTAAATACTGTCTATGACAATTTCACTTTTCTGAACTAGGAACTTCATATCTGTATATAGACTCAGGATCCAGTTGAGGTGTGCTTGAGCACAAATGGCGAGCGAGCCTTAAATTACACTATTGTTAAATTATTGATTTTAACAACTAACACTCAAGCTACTAAAATAAAGTTGAGTTTTTAAATTAAGTTAATGAAAAAGAAGCAACAATCAAGTCACGTTATTTAAAGTTTTCTTTGTGACATTCTTAATAGTAGTTGTAACGTACAATACTTTCACACAACTGAACATACCTATGCAAGACTTACATTCGTGGTTCGTCTAGTGGACAATGAATTTTCAAGTAAATGCTGTTGAGTAGGGCTTATAACTATGACAAATAGCGACTAACTCGAATAGAAATGGAGCTCCCATAAGTTTTTGCGTTTTAACTGGTTGTGCAGACTCCAACATACAGCTTTCATCTATAAAATGAACTTTGGTTAAATGTTAAATGAGCATAATTAAGAGGAAAAAAAACAATAAATTGTAGAAATAATCAGCTATTATTGTGTTTGTAAATTATTTCTTAATGCATTAATAATAATATATGGTTGTTTTCCTGCATCTTTTGTAAACTAGCTTTAATTTAAATGTCTATAGTTTACTAAGTATTAAATGTATACAAAAAATTTTAAAAATTTTACTTAAAAATATTTTTTACGAAAGTGAATTCAATTATATGACTATTACCCATTGAATCTTAAAAAATTGTAACACTGAGTTGGGAAGTATTGGTCAGCTGCAGGGAATCCATGAGTTGAATAAGAAAACTGGGGGGCTGCAGAGGTAAACAGAGAAGGAGAAGGGAATTTATTGGTTCTAAAGAAGGAATAACAAAAACTGGGCCAGGATGATTGAGGGGAAAAAAGAGAGCAGGATGAGGGAAATTGTGGATATAACTACTTTATGCTACTGCACTCCTAATTTACTCAAGTTATTATGTTAGGTGCCACTGTGCACAGTTATAAGGCACTTCAAGGTACTCCAAGCTGTTTAATCCTGACTTTGTAATCGTTTGTGTGTGCACTTTGCATTCAAAGATTGCAAGTTCAAACCCCAAAATGTCGCTTTTTTATCTTCCATTTTTCCTCTTGTCATTTGCACATTCAGGTAATGATGATCCTTAACCAACTTTAATCACTTAATAAATTTTTCATGAATACACATTGCCAGTAATATAAATGGTTATGAAAAAAACATAAATAAATAAAAATTAAGTTATGAAGACCAAAAAATTGTCTGCAACACTTTTTCATATGGTGTGGCACTAACTATCTATTCTTTTATTTCATATTTTTGTAAAGACTATATTTATAATAATTTTGAAATGAATTATATCTATGTTTCTTCGACATCTACATGAACTTTGTATGTCTTTGTGCCAATACATAGGAAATGATATGTAGTATATTTTATTTCCATAGACCCAGTATGTGTTCATCCACAGTGCTCTGGATGAGTTGTTGACTTGTGGAGATACTGAAGTAGCTGCTGCCAATATGAGGATTGCCATTGGAAGATTAAGTAGACCAAATGAGGAAGGATCTGAGGTGTCTGGCTTTCAGAAGCAGTTTGATGTATGTTTGTTTGCAATAATTATGCTCATCTACAACAAGCTATTTAAATCTAGATAGCTGACTGAAGTTGGCAAGCTGAACGTTGGCCAGGAGTCCAAATTTCTCCTTTTAGTTAGACACATGACTAGAAAAAAATTACAGCTTGGTTAATTGTTTCAAAAGAATAATCACTACTGTACCTTCAATTTAATTATGAAGGTATTAAATTTCTTATTGGCATATTGTTCCTGAATTTCTGATTTTGCTGAAACTAATAATTGAATAAATTAACAATTATTTTTAAAGTTTATTTTTGTGTTATAGACACTGACTCATATAACAAACGAGATATCGGGTTTAGACTTCAGCCAGGCTGTGAATGAGACAAATAGAGTCAAGAATCGCTATTGTGACAAAATTCCCTGTAAGCTGATGTGTACAATGAATTGGTTATGTCACTCATATGAACCAAAAGTTTTGATGTACTTCACAAACATTATCTAAATGTTTGCATTTACTGCTTTAGTCTACATACAATTATCAATACAATAAAATAGTGAGCTCAAATTACTCCAGTATTTCATTGTATGCTCACTAAAATAATGCATAAGCATTACAACTATTGCTTCAATTGTATATTTTATGTTTTTATAATAATTTTGTAGATATTAAAGTGTTTAGGTGATACTAAGAACTTTATAAGCAAGCTGCATTGGTCAATTGTAACAATTAGTAATTCCTATAATATAAAATGTATTATCTGCAATGCTGAAATAGTTATAATTTAGTAGCTAGTTTTATTGAATCATTTCTTACATTTATACATGATTGATTATACTTTGTTATTGTTGTGGCTTTAGTCAACCATACGAGAGTTATTATTCGAGCTGGTTCTGATTACATCAATGCCAGCTTTGTTGAGGTGAGTGTATGCCAGCATTGAATTATAATTACATACAGAAAACACAAGGTAAGTTATTAAAAACACTTTTGCTCCCATAAAGGGGCAAGAATGGCCCTAAAAACGTCCTTGCAACATTGGGCACGCCCATTTACTAGAGTTGGTTTTTAATAATTGTTCACTCCAGCAATGTGAGGCAGTGTACACTTAAAGGAATATAGTAAGCATAAGAAATGTTGTAATTTAGTATATAATTTTTGGCTAATTGCTACTCAAAAATTCTTCACGATTAAATTGTTTAACGATGAGGTTTTGCTAACTACACTATTGAAGATGGTCAAAGTGTGTGATATTTTTTTAATTGATTCACATAATGGCTTTTTAGGTACGCAAAATGAAGATGGCTTTCTTTGTAACCCAAACTATTTGCTGTTATTGTATGATTCCAAATTGAGATGTAATAATATTACCACATATATTTTGATTTTTCTTCACACAAGGCTAATATTAAATTTTTTTGACATACGGTTTGTTTTAACCTAAAATGTAGGAAAATAATTTGGGACAGAAAAGTAATAGCTCATTTTTTTAAACAGAATATGACATTGTAATGCATATAAATTGTATCTGGGTTATCGTCATAAAGGAGCATACATTGCTACTCAAGGACCACTCCCCCATACTGTCAATGATTTCTGGAAGATGATCAGGGAACAACAGTGTAGATGTATTGTCATGCTTTGTAAAATCGAGGAAGACGATAAGGTATAGCATATTTTTTGTCAATATACAATTTTAATTGTATTTCAAAAACAAATTCATGAACTCATATTGGCTTTGTTGTCCCTAACCTTAATACATTACCCATACTTAATAGTAATGAGAATTTGCTGTTGCATGTATAGGAAGTGTGCCATCAATACTGGCCTCAGGGCAGAGGTACGACAACAGACTATGGCAAATATGCTGTAACATTCAAAGACAAGAAAGCCTTCAGTGGATATGTCATGAGAAAGTTTGAGATAGTTGAGAAACAGAGTCGCATGTCTGTGACACCAACGGGAACCAGTATTACTCAGTTTCAATATTTGAGGTGGCAGGAAAATGCAGTTCCAAATTCTACTTCTGCCATTATTGGAAATTGCCAACCTGGTGCAGAAAGTGCAGATGAGCACTGGAAACAAACCTATTGTCGTCATGTGCAAGTAAGTTGTACTAGATGTTTTTATATAATGTGGTTATGTAAGTTGCTCAAATGTTAGTCCAATCATAATTGTTTATAATCCACAGTCAAGTTCAAAGATAAAAAAAAAAGTTTTCGTATCCATTCAGTCAGCAGGAAATGTAATAATTTCTGCAGCAATTAGGTAGAGAATAGGGCGACATTTGGAACTTGCAAGAAATGTCGGTATATTCTCTGCACGAATACAATTTTCAACTGCACTCTGAATACACAATATCTATAGTGGTGTAGTGTATTAGTTTCACTGATGATATCTGCATAATCTGAATACTTTAAGATTTGATAGTGAAAACACATACTATTGTTTATTGTATACATACTTGTTTAAATTTCCACCCTGTACTTAAGAATGAAAGCAAATACATATTTTGGCAAAATAATGATATTGTATTAACTGTTTTCATGTTTCTTTAGCCATATTAACCAGACTATGGTAATCACTTGATGGAGTACTTCAATCTCTGTTCATTTTGAATCCAGTCTTTTAAATCACAGTGCAGAGATCAGTTCCTTCTCTGTTTTACCTTGTTTGCCAAAGTATTTTATCATGTTGTTTTAATTACTCGTTCACAATAGTTTGCTCGCCATTTCTGTGCTCATGCACACCACTAGCATGCTTTGATAATGCAAAAAAATTGAAGTCAATCGCTATTCATAATTGCAATGCATTATATAAATATTTATGCATAATCTAAATGGTGATATTGATAGAAATAATGTTTATGTTTGTGTAATGTAGTGATGGTGTAGGTAGAAGTGGCACATTTATTTCCATGCATTCTCAGATGGAGAGGATAAAGTCTGAGGCTGTTATGGATGTGTTCCAGTTTATAAAGTCTGTTCGCTTCCAAAGAGCTGGTCTAGTAGCTAATCAGGTAAATATATGAGAAAACTGCTGCAAAAAAGTGCTAATATTAACAAAATCTGCTTAAGAGTAATTTTTATTGTTCTATGTTAAGTAACTGATTAAAATGAAAATCTATAACTTACACTATGTAAGTTTTTGCTGGATTTCATGTAATGATGAAAAGAAATTATAATAGAGAATAAGTTTAGTATAATTTAGCCATAATTTTTTTAATATTTTTAACTACATTGTATTTTGAAACACACAATTACCTTATAAAACAAAAATTAGGCTGCTAATTCTATACAGATAGTCAGGTTACAAGTAAAGTAGTGTCGTTAAGAAAGATTGCTGCAAACTAATGGCGAACACATAATATATACTTTGGGGAACAATTGATACAAATTTGAAACAACTTATTTGCCCATTTTGTCATTACAGGAGCAGTATGAATTCTGTTATCAGGTCCTGGCTGACTTTTTGGATGGATTTGATACTTACGCCAACTTCAAAGAAATTATATAAATGAAAAACATTGTTTTACATTTTTTTAACAATATTGTAGCTTTAAAGTGAATATTACAGAATTATTTAGATTATTATTATGTAGTTAGCAAATTCATTGTACAACTTTATTGCTGGAGTGTTGATTGACCTTAAGAACTATAAGATTCAATTTAGATGATATGCATTAGCTCTATGTTACCTTGGCAATAAAATGTTATTACATTTATATTGGAATGTATGGGTTTTTAATTGAAAATCCTCATAATTGCAGGAATATTTCAATGGTATATTAACATATGATATCAGTTTAGACATTCTGGCTAAAGATTGTACATTTATAGTTATCATTGACATTATACTGATCGCATAAGTAAAGTAACAAATTGATATCCCTGATTGTATTTTTATATAGCAACCATTAATTAAAATAATAAGTCACAGTGAACAGTAGCTACACTTGACAGATAATAACTTGTGTGCTACTAGTTATCACACAATATTTGCATTTCGTTCAATGAGTTGATATGTTTTTGTTAATTAGTAGCAACAGAAGTCTCGTATTATTACGGTTATAAATAACTATTGGACATGGCAAATTGTACAGTTTTTTGCTCTAATAAATTATATTCACTTGAGAAATAGTTAATCACATTAGGTCTACCTAGATGAATTTTTGCATCACTACATTATTACATTAAAACAACACTTGTGCTATTAACTTGTATTATTGGGCACACATGATTATAGGCACACAGAAATAATATAACCATTCAAAATAATAATTTTGTTCCGAAACGAGATGCAAATAAATAGATTCTAAGAAGTTTTCAATCCTGAGATAGGCGGTGGCCTTGTAGCAACGATTATAATCTCGCATAGCCAATACAATTGGTAAAGGGTCTTGCTACAATTGGTAAAGGGTCTTACTACAATTGGTAAAGGGTAACTGGAACAATAGAATAGTCAAATATGATATCCATGACTCTAGTGTGAGTTCTAATATGAACCAGTTTTTATGATGCATAAAGACTTCATCCTCTACTACATTCACCGTAACAATTCATGTCTATTTAAACTTGTTAAGAAGTTTTTTTAAGATTCTGTCAAACTTAAAAATTCTTCATTGAGAAAATATGCTTAGCTAAAGGGTATGATTGATTAGTATTTATTATGCTTTCATCAATTTACATCACTCAATAATAATGTAAATTTTTGGATGAATTACATTTGAACAATTTAAACCAAACCCAATATGTAGGCGTGCCAACTAAGTGACTGCTTAATTGGACTCTACACTTTAAAATTGCTTCGTACACCCATGACAATAATACCATTATGAGAGCATAAGGGTCTCAAAGAATAGAAGCAACCCTCAACACAGACCTCATGGTGGTCCACTGTAGTGCTGGTGTGGGCAGAACTAGTACCTTCATTAGTCTGGAGTACATGCTCAAGAGAATTAAGACAGAAAAGTCTCTCAGTATTTTGAGTTTGTCAAAAAATTGAGAGTACTGATGGTACAGACTCTGTTAGCTTCAGTGACACCTTGATAATGTAATATAATTCCTTAGCAAACTTGACATATCAAATTTTGTGTATATAAATGTTTTATTCTAATGAATGTACATGAGAAAATCAATAATATAACAGACAATTACTGATCAATGAATTTTTTATTATTTATCTTAGTTACGACATTGGAAATATTATTTACATAGTGATCTTTTTTATCTATAGCTCTCATTCATCAGTAATTGTGGTTCAACCCTGCCAGATGATCAGCTAATGGAACCACACATTATAAAAATAACTTTTTGTAGTATGTAACCAAGGTGGATCCCACTATTTATTGTTGACAGACATGACATTTTGTTGATTAATAACACGTCTGGTTCTCTGTAAAACTGAATGTAAATCTAGCAATGTTTATAATATTACTTAGTAGTGTTTGTTATTGTCTATCTATCATGTGATGTCTTCTGACAAGTTGTTTTGGTATTGAATGTTTATTTCACTATGATTATATGTTTTTGTGGGGTTATATTAGAACGAGACAATATGTTGCTATTATAATAACTTCAGCCGAGAATGACTGTGTTCCCTGAGTGAATTTTCCTTTGACATCCACGTATGTTGTCTCATTCATTAAAGAACAAGTACATACCATTTAGCCATACTAAAGGTTCTGCATATTTATAATCTTGAAAACATCCAAATACTGCTATTTCAAATACTTTGACAACAGTTTACATTCAGTTTGAGCGAATACAAGGTATAGTGTATTATTATAGGTAGCTGTCATATAGCTACCTTTCAATTTTTATCATAGCAACTTCAGTCTTGCTAGCTAACTTCAATAAGTTCCTCCTTTTTAAAGTTTACATTCACTTTGAGCAAATACAAAGTTAAGTTCAGATAGATGTATCTAAAATGTTAAAAGTGTGGTGTTGTTAAGGAAAATATTCCATTACTGACAAGAAAACAAGCTCATAATGTGCATACACCATAAAGCATGGCATGGTCAAAAATTGTCAAATTAAGTAGAACTCCTAACTACTATACTAGCTGATAATATTCAAAGAAAGATAAACTAAGCTGTTCCAGACCATACTGTCTCTTTCCTTCATCAAATGTGTTTAGTAGCTCTAGCCCTTTAAAAACTTTCTCCATGGTAATTCATTGTGGTTCTGGTATAGGTAGTAAAGTAACCTATATATGGTTGCAAGATCCTCACGTAGAAAAGGTCACTAGTTCAGCACCGTGCTGAAGAAGCAGAAAGTACTAATAGACTTCATAGATTTCCAGGAAAATCATTGAATTTGACAGAGTTGTCAAAGAAACATTCCTTGCTAATAATAGTCTTACTAAGAAAAATTATACTTAAATGTTATATTAACTTTAATTTGTCCAAGATTATTCTATACAATAACTTAATTAAACTTAAAATTAGTGTAAATTAACAAAAACAAATTCATTTCTCTTTGTAGGATTACGAAACCATTCAGAATAATTCACACAACACTACAACTAATGCTGTAACTTGTATATCTTTCAATTACCACTTTAGAATAAGTACACCAGCATATTGCAACTAGTCCATTCTAAAATAGCTGAAGTGTTAGTAAACAATGATGAATCTATTGTGCAGTCATTGACATTAATGTGACTACATTTAAAGAATCAAGTTAAGTTGTTTAACTTGAAAATTCGAAATCCAGTAGTCAAGTCACTAAGAGAATACCACGTCATGCTGTATCTACTAGAGCTCTGGTACAATAGAGAACGGAGCGTACTTCGGAAAGGCGACTAGCTTAATCGAAAACCGTTAGTCTGTCGATCCTTACCCGTATCTTCCTGTTGTATTGCGTGTTGCTGAAGAATATCAGTAAACTAAACCAAAATATTTAACAAAAAATATTACCAGCTAAAAATCTAATTTAATTTCAGCCAGACCAGCTCGCTTGCCACTTGTGCTGAAGTACATCATTAATTTATATGTTACAAGAAATCGTAATATGATATTAGATGCAATGCAATGCCAATTACAGGAAAGATCCCAAATAAACTTGGTCAAAACTTTTTAAGTTCATTTGGGCATTTAATCATGAATTATGAGCATAAATTAGCATGAAGTTGAATTATTAACTAATTTTCCAGTATTGGTACTCTTGTACATTATAAATTTCAAAAAGCTTGGTTTGTGGAAGGTGAGAAGTGTCTTTGGCCCCCTTGCTGATCCTCTCTTGGTTATATCATTTCAAATAAACACAATCAGTTTTGAATCTAATATCACGGATCTTAGGCTCCAATATAAAAAATTAACCAATGACAATTATCATGAACAATTTTGTCTTTCTTTATTTGGCATTGAATTAAGATTCATATAAAACATGGGTATAATAAAAAAATAAGGCATTTGCGATTTTAAGCTTATATATTTTCTTTTCACTTAAACTCAGAGAGTGCTAATTGAATGTACCTACTCTTTTTATAATTAAACCATGTACTTCTTTCTGTTGTCCCCTAGAAATGTACTAAACAAGTCTCTTATACAAAAGTATGTGTACCATGTTAATGAATATACGCCAGAGTAGTACAATGTCTCTATTTCTACACTCTAAGGAAATGCAGTTGTTTATATCCTACCCCCTACTCCTAGATTTATTTTCTGTACGACCACATTCTCCATATTGCCGCCTATCCTAAACAAACAAAAACAATCTATTCTGGAGTACTTTCTCGATGCTGACTTGAGATTGGCATTGCGCGTAAAAGGAGGTGGTACATAAAGTTATTTGGAAAAGGGATCGCTGTCTTGCAGTGTCTGTCAGTGAGGGGGTGTGGTGCGCCCGTTTTCTTGCTTCCTTTGGTACTTACTTCCTTTGATACGTAATTTGTAGTTAATGCTCTCGTTCTAAAATCTTACTGAAAGATGTCACATAAAAGGCATTTTCTATGGTTGCTATTTGTTCAAGTGCTTCTTTATGGCTATGCAAATTGTCAAGGTATGTTAACTAGCTAGGTAAATGTATGTTGTTGTTCATTGTAAGTCCTCTTTCGACCGCAAGTGACATGAATATGAATACAGAGCAGCAGCAAGTAATTGTGCTGAAGAGTTCAATGTCAATCTGCTGGATAGCAACGAACAACCTGACATCCTGATTCAGATAGTCTCAAATGTTCTTAGTGTTACAGCTCTGGTCTCTAACTGATATTGTATGAGAATGATTAATAGCTAAACTCACCTAGTCCCTCCATACTACTATTTATTCAATTGCTGAGTGTCCATTTATACATTTTATAAAAAATATACTTACAATATAATAAAAGAGTCTAGGAGCGCATATTATCACATTTATACTATAATAGCAGAGACTAAGACTGCATTTAAAAAACTTCAACACCTACAAAATGTTTCCAATGATGAATACAACACTTATATATTTTGGCTGTTAAAAGTAAACATTCTTGAACCCTGATAGGTGATCACTTTCTTCTAAATGTGAATCTTATGAACACTTATTTTGTGGTGGAAGCAAACCTAATGTTTAAGTCTAAATAATATGCAATGTAAGCTTCAATTTTTTCTCTCTCCTCCCCCCCCCCCCCCCCCCCCCAGAAAAAGCAAGTAGAGTAGTATTTTAACCACACATAGTTATGGCTTTAGAAGGCAATATTAGGCCAGTTGTGCAATATCAGGCCAGTTGGAAACATTCTAGGGAGTTTTATTCTAGGAGGTAAAAACTGTGACAACACCCCTGAACACACCCATTTAACAATATTATAATACAGCTTGAAACATTCTAGGGAGTAGACTGTGGAATTTTTTTATCAAGTGTAGCTAAGTATTTTTCCAAAACTATAGGTGTAGGGGCTTTTGTGGAAACACTGATTTAATTAAATTCTGCATTACATTACTAGCTTGTCTGTTCTGTAAACCATGTTAAATGTAATGGTGTTCTTACAGTTTAACTGATAAGCATTATTTTCACATGATTTAATAAGTTTTTGTTATAATAATACGTGTTAACGACATTTATTAGCTATACAAAAATAGTTCTCAACACTATGAATAAACAATATTTAACAACAATATTTGCTGACGTTGTTTGCATTATAAAGAGAGACAAATGAAAAAAAATTTCTAGTATTTATTGTCTTTTTAATTTGCAGAGTTATTCTTTAGAATTGGATCAAGAACTCTTAATGTTGGAGCTTCTGTAAATATTACTGATATCGGAGGTCAACCTTCTGATCGTGAAGATCCTGGAAACACATTAATATGTGACACTACTAATGTCAATATGGCTTGTTGTAGAAATTCAGAGACTGGAATGGGAGCTATTGGGAACTGGTATCCTCCTACAGGACCTCCTGTTGTTACTGCAGCTATTTTAGGACAGACTACAGATACATTATACAGAGTAGTTGCTTCTCAACAAGTTCGTCTGGCAAGTACAGGAGCTCCAGTTGGACCACTGGGAATATATACATGTTCAGTACCAAAAAATAATGGAACACTTGTCAATGCAACTATAAATATCATCAATACATTATCTGGTAAGTATTACAGCTAGTTTTTTTGTTTGTTTGTTTGCTTTTGCTCTTTTTTGTCTTGTTTCATATATATGTTGTTGTTTTTGATGATGCAAATTTTACTTTAAAATTTACTGTTAAGATTAATCTAGAGAGCTGAATTACTCTCCTTCTATTTTCATACTTCATACACTATCATTGCCATGTAATGTTTTGCATAGTGGCTCTAAAAATGTTCAACAAGTTGAGTAACATCTAGTAAATTAAACATAACAATGCATAAACACAATCTGGTCACAACACAACATTCTTGTATGTCATCAAAACTGCAATTCGCTAGTTAGTTACAGGGGTAAAAATGAAAAAATCGGGGATGTTTATTTGTATATGTATGGACGTACGTAAGGCATTTTTGTACTTTGACCCTCGCGTTTTTGTGTTAGTTATGTGGTCGACCCCGTCCCAAATTGCACTAAACAGAATCCTCTGGTTTATCGATCAGTACCCGTATCACCCTAGAATTGAATTGTTTACCCTTTTGAATTCTTTTGCGGGTGCAGTTAAAACTTGAAAACTAAAGGGACTTCCATTTCTATTCGAGTTAGTGGCGGTGGTAAGTCAATGCGCTCTTTGTCATGGTTATAAGCCGTGCGCAACTGTATTTACTTGAAATACATTGTCCACTAGACTACTGCGAAGGTAAGTCTGTGTAGGTGCATGTCCAGTTGTGTCAAGGCATTGTGTGTTACAACCACTACTTAGCTAAAGAATATCACACAGAAAACCTTTAAATAACGTGTATTGTTTTGTTGTTGTCAAGCAGTTGCAGAGAGTTGTTACTATGGCACTGAAATCCCTTTACCATGTATGCGAAATTAAAAAAACTGGACCTTATTTTCAGTAACTTCAGTGTTAGAAGTCAAAATCATTCATATAAAAATAGTATAGTCTTTAGGCTCGCTCGCCATTTGTGCTCAAGCACATCACTAGTTTATGTATAATGCAATATTTATTGTAATGTAGAATAACTAAATAATTTATTGAAGCAAATAAGGATATGTCCTTAGGCAAACTTTTACAATAGTGTGAAACAAAAAATATAAACTAAGCAATCAAATTGAACTGATGTTTACTTCCACTAATGTTTGTAGTCAGTTCTGTCACAATATCTCCTATCAACCCAGATGTTGTAGCTGGAGAGTCTCTTACATTAACATGTACTGCTACTACCACTGGTAGAGGTGGTACACCATCATTTACTTGGACTGGTCAAGTATCTCGTGGTCCACTGCAAGGTCAGGCTGTTCAAGGAAGTACAAACACATTCACAGATATGTTAAGAATAGAGAGAGTGAGTCAACGCAATCCATCTGTACAATGTATGGCTTCAATTGGAAGTTCTACTCTAATGACTTCAGTCACTTTATCAGTATCAGGTAATTTTGGAATTCGATTGATGAGTTGATATTATTACGTTTATATAATGTTACACAGTTCCCCAAACATCAGCCAGCATTACAGAGAGTAGAGTGCCAACAGTTTCACTCAATTACATACTCACTTGTAATGTGAATATTCCATCAACATTAATGATAGCATCATATTCATGGATGGAGGGAAATACTCTATTGACAGGACAGAATACTAATCAGTTAGACTTGAGTCCACTACAATTATCTCACAATACAACACAATATACCTGTCACTATACAGCTACATCTCCATATCTCATAAATCCTGTTATAGGAATGAGTCCCTCCCATGAAGTACTAATTATTGGTAAGTATCACAGAACTGTACAGTTAGAGTATTAGAATACGACTAAAGTAATCGTGAAGTTATGATTTATTTCATGAATTTATAGAAAATTACTGTTATTGATGCAATTAAAATAGGATACAGAATTTGATATGAAAATAATCCATACAAAGTATTAGTCCATTCACTGGCATAATTGTCATAAGGTACCAAGCCTTCCTACAGCATTTCTATGATTTTTGAAATGTCAATTGTGTTTCAATGTCTACATGTACTACTGTATTATAGTACTTCTTACAAATAATTTTAAGCAAAAAATTACATACATTTGATTTATTGGAAATTTCATAAGTAAATATGGATACCGGAATGCTTACCTGTAAAATGTCAGTCTTCCAAAAAAATTATAGTTCTAGGTTCTATAGCTCAGAATATATCAGCTAACAGAAAATTAATTTAATAAAAAATAATTTATAATTGTCATGTTACCACACTGGTCACTTGTATATTTATGACTACCTGTTCAGTAACAATGTGAACATTTTATGTTCTATTTCTTTTTATAAACACTTTTCAGCAAGAATTGTATTTTTAGAGCAAGTTAAGACAAACTTACTTACTGTCACACAAAATAAAAGTATAGCAGCCCACAAAGAGATGAGCTAAACATTCAGATTTGCCATTAGTAATGGTACCAGCTGAAGTTTAATTTCTGATAATCTCAGAGTCCTACAGGGTTCAGATAGAATGCACAACTTATTCACCTTCAAGTTAATGGATTCTGTGTACTAGAGTTGCATGCTATAAAAATTCAGGCAGATTGTTTGGTAGCCATATTTTATAAATTGTAAAAAACAAGATACCCATGCACTTGTTTCAATTATTTCTTACAGGAAGTTCTATGTCAGAAAAATATGTAAAAGAAATAAAAATGTTATTATATTAATAATCAATCTTTTTTTTTTAAAGAAGAATTGAGAGCATTCTAATGCCGAGAAACCAATGAAAGTCAAGCATTCCTTGCTAACTGGCTTATTCTAATCTGGAACTGGAAAGGCCTACACCTGCTATAAAGGCACCACACGAATGATAGAAAAAATTAATCTCATAAGTAGTTTTCGTGACCAGCATATATTATAAGAGTCTAGTCTCATAGGTTGATTTAGGCTGGATGCCAAAAACCCTTTCCCTCCACCTGAATCATGCTCATGGACAAATTTGAATTCTGAATTCAAAACCCGCGCCCCCATGCTTCAAGTGCTGATCTAATTATGACTTTATTACAGCCATGTGCAATTAGCATTTATACATAAATACCGCTAAATGGTTAAGACAATAATGACCTCAATTCTTTTAAATATAATATAATCAATTGATTCAAAATTATATACTTCAATCTGTTTGTACAGTTACAGTGAACTCTGTCACTATAACTCCACCCAACCCTAGTGGAGTAGCTGGTGAAGATGATGTTACTCTCATATGTACTGGAACTCTATCACGACCTGCTATAGCTATAGTTCAATGGACAGGACAAGTGATACGCACTCCACCACTGGCTACAGCTCCTTCTACTACAATCAGGGAATCATTAGTACTAACTCGTGTTAGAGAATCCTTTGCTGGAACTTATACATGTACTGTAACTATTGGAGCATCTAGTATGAGTAGATCTGTATCATTAGCAGTTACGGGTGAGTTTGTCATTTTAATATATGATATTTATTTCATGCTGCTGTACATGCTTAGCTCCAGCAATACCTATCTCTGTAATGGATAACCAGTCACCTGTTAATCTTCGTGACTACATACTCACCTGTGTAGCCACACCTCCTTCTTCTTTGGAAGTGACTTCACCATCATTTCAGTGGAGAAGAAATAGACAAATTGTACCAAATCAGAATAATAGACAATTGAACTTGAGTCCTCTGCCACTGAGTGAAGATGGTGCACAATATACTTGTCAGTACACAGCCTCTTCAGTATATGTCAACAATGTGGATGTTACCAGTCCCACACATACAATAGCACTTACACGTAAGGAGTTATAGTAATAGTAGTAGTAGTAGTAGTAGTAGTAGTAGTAGTAGTAGTAGTAGTAGTAGTAGTAGTTTCTTACTTCAGTCAGCATGGATCATTGTCAACTAACTATACACAACACTTTATGGTTGTATATAATATTTGTTAATAATTTCCATCAAAGTTGAAAAGTACCTCAATATAACTATTTTTTTAAATATGTAATTACTTTGGGAAACTTTGACATACCTATATTGTTATGTTTTAGTTGAATTATTAAGCAGTCCTCCTACAAACATACAAGGAACAGTTCAACACACTTCAGTGATGCTCACATGGACACAGTCAGATATTGATGCAGTGCAAAAGTACATCATAAGTTACACTAGAACTGCAGGATGTTCTGATGCTCCAAGTGGAAGCCAAACAATCTCAGGATCCATGAGGATGTATAGTCTATCTGGTTTACAAGAAAACATAACATATAACATCACTATAGCAGCAATGAACACTAGAAATAGATTATCAGCTACAAAATCCTTCACTACTCTAACAGCAAGTATATTGAGCTAAATTTCTCTCAATCTATATTATATTATATATATATTTCAAACTAATTATATATATATATTTTAAACCAATACTAGTATTGAAAAAAATTCACTTACAGTAGAACCTCCCTTATCCGGACTCCCAAGTTACGGGCACCTCCCTAGTTAGGTAAAGTATCCCAAATAGCAAATTTGACAGCTGCTTTTGGATGGGCAGTTCAGCTGGCAGCACTATTTTGAATGCATTCTGAGATATGGGCAAATCTGAGATACGGGCACCCATTGAAACCAAGGTGCCCGGATAAGAGAGGTTCTACTGTATATGGTTTATCTATTTGTTGAGTGCAAATAGTTACAGACTGACCGTGCTTTAGTTATTTTATATCTTACTACATCGTTCCTTTTTACACTTTCTGATATGTGTGCTCTGCGCAAGAGGGTTATAGTAGTTATCGTCATTTTTGTCTGTCTGTCAGGCTATGATTTTGGAAATCACTGACAATGAACCGTTGATACAGGGAATATAGCCAATAAATTATTCTATCAATATGATACAATTTTGTAATAGACTGATTAGTAGTACTGAGGTTTGCACCTCAGGTGTGGAACATGTTATAATTTCAATTTTCTTAACTTTTAGTAATGTTATGTACAATACATATGTTTAGTTCCGAGTGGCAGAGTTCGTAGAATATCATCTCAAGAAAAAAACTTCACTAGTGTTACCATTTCGTGGCAGCCAGTGGATTGTCTCCTACAAAACTCTCCTATTACAGGCTACAAAATTCGTTATACTGAAACTTCTATTACTACTGGACCAATAACAACTACTGACACATCATTTGTTGCTACTTCATTATTCCCTGGCACTTCCTACACATTTGAAATAGCAGCTGTTAACATAGAGGGTGATGGGCCATATCAACAGTTCATAGCATCAACTGAGCAACCTTCTGGTATGTTAATATTTCTCAAACACTCATTTCACTTACATCATATTTTTAGGTGTTTTATTACTCAAAAGTCGCTCCTATCCTAACAACAGTATTATAAGTATCAGTGATATTGGAGAAGATAGTGAAGCACTGTACTGTTTCACTGATGAGTCTCGCTGCTGTAGGGGTCGAGATATGGTTCTCCCAGGATTTCGAGATTGGTACTTTCCTAACAACAATGTAGTAGGGAGTAGAATGGAAAATACTATATCTAGAACTAGAGGACCTCGTTCAATCATACTGCATCGTGACAATGTAATTGCACCAATTGGGATATAATCTACTCTAACAATGAAGGTATAGAAAATGTGATCAATTGCGAGTTTTCTTTATTTATTTGTCCTGAAATACATAAACGTAACCAATAGCTAAACAAAATACTTTTTTAACCAAAAGTTTACCTCAAACAATTATTTAGAGTGTTCATTATTTTTTATTGTATGAAGATTATGTCTAAAAAGTCCTTAGCGTTAAAGTAGCAACAACACAGCACACTATTTTCGTAACCTATACAATAAACAATGGTCCACTACCACGCACATTAAGTGACTTAGTTTAGCTATATACATAATATAATATTAACAAGTAATTATGTCTCCCACTTGGTTGTTTAGACTTGTTGTGAGTCACTTTTATATGCAATAGATTAAGTAAACAGACAACTAAAAGAACTAATAAAAAATTAATACAGTCTTACTGCATCGTGACAATGTACTCAGATATACAGATGTCAAGTAAATGATGAAAGTGGCATCAAATTTCTTCGCCCCATTCGAGTGTACTTATCAATTATACTTACAGCAAAGTATTATCACGTTTCTTTGCGCCACTCGGTTAGTCAAGGATAGCACAGCCAATAGGTTTTGAGTCAAGGACTTCAGTATTAACTTGCTGGAAGTCACCTTTCATATGCTTTAATTCTATTGTCAATTGCTGAAGGTTGAATGTTGGCTTAATCTGCTCTCAAGGCCCAGGTTAAGATAGAATTAGACGTGGGGCTTATTTAAAAAAACCCAATGAAAACACCTATTGAGGTTGCAGCTCTGACTAAGCAGGGCTTTTGTAATCTTACAATTATTCATGAAATGTAATAATTTGTCTTGATGGGGCTATTGTGTCTTATTATTATGCTGGATTTTATTTTATGCCTTCTGGATGGGATTGATCGCATCAAAGAAGTTTGGGATAGGCTACAAGATCAATACTGCCCAGAAGACTAGCTAGAACTCTGGAATAAACTTTGCATTCCAGAACTAAATAAAATTGCCTAAGTGAAAGATCAAATCAGAGAAATAAAAAATAACTCTTATAAATTTTGGGTGAGATGAATTTGCCTTTAACGAAAGTGGTCAATGTTGTAGCAAGCCTAACTTTCATTAAGTGTTCTATTCTTGCCTGGTGGCTGTGAAGTGTGGTACTAAATAGTTGTCAACCACAAAGTAACCAAATTAGTATTTCAATATTGTCTCACCATTCATCATAATACTTGGGAGCGGGGAAACGAAAGTGGCATTGAATAGACTGCAAAAAAAATTCAAACATTGCACCAGAATCTGTTATTAAGTTTTCACAAAAGTACAACCACTATAACATGATCAAAAAATACGTTTCAGCAGCCAGCTTCCAGCAGTCTTGGTAATAATGACAAAGCTTCCTACATTGATGACATGCCCATTTCTTTGTAAATAGCTTGCCCTCTCACTGACAATACTTCTTATCCACATAACCACCAACATGTTCATTAATGTATTGTGGAGAAATCTAAACAGCTAGAAACATGCATACCACTTGAATATTTTTGTACTTAAATCGCTGTGCTTGCTAAATTATAACTGCAAAAATTATAATAAAAATGACTCTGTAGCTGATTGTATATTATCTGTATGTGTATATGCATAATTTATTAGATTGAAACTTTCACACTTCAGGGTTCTAGAGAGAAGCAAAGGTAAAATGTGAAAGCATCTCGGTTGTCGCCAGGAAATTGAACCCAGGACCCCTGTCTTTAGCCACCAGTGATCTAGCCACTGAGATACAATAACTCAAGACATCCAAGACTTTTACATTTTGCCTCATACTGTTGAGTCGTACTGCTTGGTGCAGTCTTGTACTCAACAAACCAACAATTATGTGCCATCAGAACACCTTTTCGGTGTCGAATGGAAACACTGCCCCCTTCGGAAAAGAGCCATAATTAGTGGATTGAAAAGGATTGATTTGATAATTGCGATGATAAAGCCTTTTAAATCTACTAATTATGGCTCCTTCCTAAAGGTAGAGGTGTTTCAATGAACACCAAAACAAGTATTTTGATGGCATATAATTGGTGGTCTGTCAAGTACAAGACTGCAGCAAGCAGTACAATTATACCGTATAAAGGTAAAATGAGAAATACAAAGGTCTTGGAAGTTGTGAGTTATCGTAGCTCAGCTAGAACACTGGTGGCCCAAGCTAGGGGTCCTGTGTTTGATTCCTCGGCGATAACTGAGATATTTTGTTCACAATTATGCCTATGATTCTCTCTAGACCCCTTTAAGAGAGAAAATTTCAATCTAGTAATTTTTAATGAAGGGTCTGAACGTGACAGTAATTTTATTGTTCATATACCAAATACTTTTACATCTATTCTGTAAGGATTACCTACAATACAGTCTCTAGCATACAACACTACAACTGGTGTTGTGACTTGTGTGTCTTCTGGAGGTCCTGTCACTAACTTCACTTGGAATAGAAGAGGAGGATCTTACTCACAGAGTAAAATAATTGTGGATACTGTCAGTGCCAGTTACCACAACCTTCTATACATATCCAGTAATACATTGTCAGATTACACTGGAATCTTCAGCTGTACTGTTAGTAATAGCAGAGGCAGTGAATCTGGAGCTACTGACGATGTCAAATGTAAGAATAGCACTTTATAATACAACAATATTTTAATTAACTGACTTTATTATTATCAGCTATAGATCTTTCTGGAAATAGTAATGCATATATCATTGGATCTACTGCAAGTGTAATTTGTTTCAGCAATCTTACCGTTGTTTCTATTCGGTGGCTCACTACTACTGATAATGTTTCATTTTCTACAGCACAAATAAAAGAAAATGAGTTGCTCTTAATTTTAAGTGACCCAATATCTCAACATACTCACGGCATAATGTTTACTTGTGAAGTAACAAGTCAATTGTCACACGGTCATACTGCAACTAGCACTACCTCTTTTACTATACGAACATTTGAAGAAAGTAAGTGTGATTAATGTATATATGATTAATGTATGTATACAAATAATTTAATTATATTTACAGAATCTGAGCCTTTATTTAACTATTTATATAAGGAATTGTTTTTCTTAATCTATACATACATCAATAAAAATAGCATAGGACCCGCTTGATCTATACAGTATTCAATATTCTAACAAATTCATTATGCTTAAAATGTACTTGTCTGGCATATAAAGTACATATTACAATAGAATCTGTACAAATGCACAATTGATCATTCTGATGCTTAATATCACAAAACGATATATATTATATATATTATATAAAGTTGCTCCCTTGCAAACTATGAAATCATTATTAAAATTATACTTCTGAATTAGAGTACATTGAAAATTATCATTATGTTTTAAATTATTTAGTTATTATGGAATATGATGTTAGGTGGTTGACAGTAGATTTAGTTAGATTACCCTTACAAAGCATAGCGACACTTTTTATACTTGGTGTTCAAATAATATGTTTTATGCTTTCTCACAGTCAGGTAAGCTTTACTGTATTGTGCTTAATTTTGTCCATTCACTCTATAGTTTTAGCAGACTTAAAAAGTATCTAGTTTTTATCAACTATTATGGCTATTATGTAAGTCTCATGGTTACATTCGTGAAGTAAAAAATGTACATACATACGAAGTAAATTATCCTTCTACAGTTTTCCAATGACTCAGTTTTGGTACCACAACTACATAAAAACTTATGAGTGATGAAATGAACATTGCTTTGTTACGGAAACAGAGAATCTTAAGTTGATATTTTAAAATAGATTATTAATTTTATGTCTTTGTGGTTACCTTTCATACATTACATGAATTAATAAACTTTTATCAATACTGATTAAATTATGTACAAAATGTTTGGATGATGTACCTAAAATGATATGCCTTCAATAGTATGCTTTATTTCAACTTGTGTGCACTTAGATAATAACATCAATAATTTTCAAGAACTACAAGTTTGCCCAAGCTCAATTAATATAGAGGAAGTCACACAAAAAACTGTGAATATATTAACCAACAGATTTGGATTTCGACCCATTGATCATCTATTTAATAATTCAGCTAATTCCTGTACTGACATATATAATATTCGCTCGGGAATTAAATCAGGATATTACTGGATATATTCAAGAGGTCTTTCAAGCAGAAAATACTGTAACTTCCAATGACTCAAATTAGACTTAAATGTTGTTAAATACTTGATATTTTTATTTTTTTTGGTAGTGGATTTGCTTTGTACATTGTGTCCTAGTTTATGTAGAGTAGAATTTTTATGGGGCGACAGGATACACGCTAGATTTTCTAGCTAATTTTCTGGAAGTGTCAGCTTAGTTAAATATTTCTGGATATATTGTATATTTAGACATACAAGAACACAATTTTTTGTTGTTTTTACCTTTGAATTAAAAATTGATTAAATGTCACCTAAGATAAAAATATAGTTTCAAAATTCGTACTGTTTATTAAATTAAACTAAGTACTTAAAATTGTTAAGAATATGTTTAATCTAAAATCTATGTAAAATTCCAAGGCATTGGGAAAAAACAAATCTAAACAATGCTGTTAAGTTCATTTTCAGTATGAACTGAACTGTTTACTAGTACATATCTCAATAATCTTTTTACTGTATGATTGAACTACTCTGTATAAAGCAGAACTACCATTAAATATTATTCCCTCATGTGATTATGATGTGATAATAGGTAGGGATACCCACAAAAACTAATTTCTTATGCCTATGTAGTATAGGATTCTCAAAAATCAACCTGAAATAATAAATAATAAAGTTAGCACAATAAAAGGTTTTCTACTGCTGTGACAATATATAACCAGGAAAAGTTGGGAAAAAAAGGGATGGGATGAGGAAGACCTCCAACCCACCTCCAGACAAATTTTTTTTTAAAAATTATAAAGTATAAGAGTACTATTACAGGCACTTTTGTTCATTAAAATACTGCATGCTAATTTATGTTCTTCATTCATAGTGTCCAAATAATACTACATTTGAGAAGTTTTAACGTAATTATATTTGGTTGCTTCTAATAAGTAGGACTGGATGCGCCTCAGATAGCATGAAAACGTTATCTTCTATTTGGTGGGAATCCATGCGATTGCTCCACCAAACATCATGTTGCACATAAATATAATACACTCTCCAAGAATACAATTATACTATTGGAAATATGTGCCTGTTTGTTTATATATGTGAAGCATCTGGTTTTCACAAACACTGAATGTAAACTACGTTTGTTAACTAAATAAAGTTTTTACTGGCTACATGTGGCATCACTGACTTGCTGTCTCTGTATTGCATATTGCTTGAATGTTTATTTAATATGATCACAACTGAAACAGTTACTCTGAGGTTACTTTGGTAAAGTGAAGTATGCACAATTCACAAATTAAGCATCATTAACGAGAAGGTCGCGTATAAAAGGGCGCAGCCGGGTACATATTATGCGATAAATGGAAAATGACGGCAAACAGTTTTGTCACCGACTTCCAAGAGAACATTTTAGTATACATTACAGCAACTTGTGTACAAACAATGTCATATACATGTCATGAGCATCTTAACAGACGACAAAACAATTAACAAACAATCAAGGAAAAAACAACAGAGAATGGAGGGATTTAAATAGAGAAAGAAGAAAAGTACTGTTTGATATTGACGCAGCTAGATTCAGCTACAAAAGATATACAGCGTGCTATCAGAGTTCTGCAAGATACTTTTCAATAAAGAAATACTTTGGTATATACACATGGCACTGATGATGGACTTGAGTATTACTCGCATAAATTATTAAATATAGTGTTTTTTTAGTTAGGGCACTCGTTGTAAACGTAGCGTGGATCGACTAGAAAGGATAGTGAAGTATAATGGAGGGTTCTCTTTGCCAGGCTACTTTTTGAATTTGAATAGAAGGAGCTAGTGGTGAAAGGGCATGCCGAGGATTCTTTCTTTTTTACCCGACCTCTGGGGAGCTCAGAATGTGGTAAACGAGTACGGAGAATAGCATTAAATTATAAACGCGACCTCTACGTTTATTCTATATTGTGTACTGACCTAGGTCTATAACCTGTTGCCACACAGGAAATGCATTAAAGTAAGTCAAGGAAATATTTCCCAGTGTTCATAGTAATTAATTGGATTATAATGTCCAAGATATAGTGTTTTTTTGCACATAATCAATTTAATATTCATTGGATACCACAAATAAAACTTGTCTGACTGACTGTATATACATCTTTAATAGCATGTTTTTATTATAAATATAATTTCAATAATTTATCATTTAATGCACATTTTTTTACTTATTTAACATATGTACTCAAAATATAGTAAATTTTGAACCCTACTTGAATTTGTTTCAATTTTTAATATTAAAATAAGTCATTTAGATACTGAGAGTCAATTTGCTACTTTAGAGAATAGTTAGTGTAAAATTACACAAAAAAAAGAAAATTTGAAGATGATGTGACTTCGTATAATAATGTTATTTACATGAAGTTTTCAGTATAATATTATTATTAAATAAATAAGCATAATGATTTTTAATATAAAAAGCTAACATTAGAATCAAATGATTGCAGTATTTAAAATGTGTAGTGTGTTTCAATAGTAAGACTATAATCTTTTCTTAATAATAAAAAAAACACGTAATTTGTACTACTCAACTGCAGAAAATGAAGTATGGAAAGCTTGGAAGACATGGATTGTCAAAACTTATAGTTTAAGATTTTGGTGGTAGAGAACATTCCATGATGACCACTGAGATGTTTACATGTTAGCTTGCCTTTTCTTTCATCTCTTGGATTCTGCAGTTTCTGTTTTGAAAATACCTTAGGTACACTGCCTAAACAAAAATAATACATTTAATGTGAAGTTAGGGCTTAAGTCATGTTATTGTTGTTACTGCTGTTATTTTATACTTTTGTGTTTAACTTTTACAAAACATTATGTTGTATCATAATATTATTTTAACTGGCAAGTACCCCACCACATAGTGTGCTTACCCCCACTCTCCTTTCTTCAGCTCTTTCTTCTTGAATAATGATAGTGGACTTATTTTGTGATACTTTTGCCTTCTTTTTCATACTTTTGCCTTCCTTTTTGAAACCGACGCTGACTTTACTGTCAACGCTACTTGCTTTTTAGTTACAATTAGAGCTAGTCACTAAGTTATAGTTAAAGCATGAGCGCTTAGTTTCTAGTCGATTTATTGCACGACAGCCCGAGGGCCGTAGGCCCGAGGACTGAGTGCGATAAATGTACTAGGCACTAAGCGCTCATGCTTTAACTAGTTAAAATACCGGGCAAGTGTTATTGCACACTTGCCAAGTTATTACACCTGACAACAATATAGCAACGGTATTTAACCTCATTTCCTTCTCTTCTGTTCTGTTTTAAACCTACGCTGCCTTACCTCGCCGATTCCAACCATTTTTTTTTATTAATCGCCTTTAGCTTTCTCTTTCGTACTTGGCCTTCATTTTGAAACCTACGCCGCCTTCTCCCTCCTCTACTATTACACCCACTTTTTTGTTACCGATTGTGCAGGTAGTCGTCGTTACTGACACACAAGCGTATTATTATATAAAAGATAATAGCTAGTAGTATATCTTACATCATACCTAAAATGTTAAAATTAGTTAGTTAGCAAAAATAATATGCTGAGTTTCTTAGGGAAAAAAAAAGAAACTAAAGAAATTAAAGCCTACAAAAAGAAAGACTTCTTTAGACTATTGATGAAAATGGGACTAGCTATTCTTTGCTCCTTGCCAAGTTCGCATTAAATCTGGACTAGAATGAGTCATCTATTTCATAAATTGCAATAAATTATATTATGACTATTAATGTGTAAATAGTTTCATTCACCATCATAAAATATGAGTGAACTAAGAAAACATATGTATGTTGCACAAATGAGCATAAAGAATTAATTAAGTAATTAAGTTTATTAAATAATAAAATTCAATTCTTCTCAAACTTTTTGACACCATAAGTAGCTTTTAAAGTATACTGAATACAATGTGTATTTAATGTACCTACTAACAGCTCATGGAAAATGATTTTAATATTATCATAGTAAATATTATCCTAGTACCCATGTGTACTCCTCTATGGTTAATGTGTAATGAAACCCTTTACCTGTAGTTCATAGGTTTGGTATAGGGTCGAAACCAGCTTTGGGCACCTCTATGCTTATACCATTGCGAACACCCAATACCAATGACTGTGAGGTGCTCAAATAATTCTGCGCTCATAATTTTTGGTGGTGAAAGATTTGGCCAGGATGCGTGCGGTGTTGTCTCTTCTGTGTCTTAAACGCTGAAACTACTGAAACTCAGGGTGAGTGACAAAACAAAAGCAAGGAAACACAATATTTAGGCGGTAGCTAATACTATAACACTTGAGTTGTGTGGCTATTGAGAGTTGCAGCATAGTTGCTGCTGGCAACTCCAAAATGGAAAGTGTTTATATTGGTAAGGGAGTGTGGTTAAATGCTGGGGTGGGGGAATGAAGAGCAGGGGCATCATTGGAGCCATAGTAGGAAGGGTCCCTCCAGTCTTATAGTTAGGGTGTAGTTTCCTTTCTTTTTTCTTTTTTTCTCTTTTGCTTCATTAGCTAATATAAAGAGAAAAATGTGCTCTTGGGAACAGAGTATTATACCTGGTGGATGGTGTTTCCCGTGTTGTTGTTGTTGTTTTTGTTTGTTTTCTTGTGACACCTGCTATTTTATGAAACTTTTCAGAGAATTGTTTTAGTCTTGAAAGCCTGTGCCTATATTCACATGAAGTGAGGCAATATATCATTACACACATGCACATACACACACATGGTGCACACACATACATTCATATACATACACTCGTACACATACATGATGCACATACTCTCACACATGCACATGCATACATACACGTGTGCGTGCACGCAGTATGCACATGCACACAGTCATGCTCAAAGGTGATGCGCACACGTCTAAGCAGCATGCACATTATTCATACACACACATACATACACACATTTGGCACATATGGACACATGCAGGCACATACATGTGTAACCACATGTTAATGAATAAGACCTGAGAGAGTAGCTTGCTTGTTGCATTTGCTCGCCAATGCTACTTATGGTGGTGGTGGGTGATGTGATTATGTAGTGGATGAGCCCACACTAGGAACATTGCAATTTGTTTTACTAGGAAGTTGTGGGAATGGTGACTCTGAAGTTCATACTACAAAACAAGGATAGTTCACTTGTGCAAAGTAGTCAGGCACTGATGAAAGGCCTTCAGGACCCTAAAGTATAGTACGAGTCATGTTTTTAATGCATGCTCAGAGCATTCATATAGAAATGTTCAATATCCTGAACACTCACATGATGTGGAGTGTGTTAGTGTACATACATAACATACATACATACATGCATACATACATTTGTGTTACGTCATTCATAATTGACATAATTGGTCAAAAAAATATTGATTAAATAGTGGCACAGCCCACCCTTTTTGAACCTCTGTGTGAAAGCAATGTTTCTGAGAACAACACATGCGTGGTATAAATTGATTACATAATAGAAAAGTCTGGCTGTGTAAACTCACTCATTTCCCATTATCTCTCAGATTTACCTCGGGAATGATCGAAACATGACTTTTCCCACAACCCACACTTAGCTTTGATCTTATAAGCACCAACAAGCAAACAAACAAACATATATACATGCATAATATATACTCACACACACTTATATCATAGTTCATTCGAACTGGCCAATCAGATTTATCAGTTGGATTTGGTTGTTTTTGCTGGAGGTATGCCATCAAATGATTAACAAAACTTTCAAAATTACCAACCAAACCTTAGTTCAATGAGACTATTCATTGGCACTGTACTCCTGCAATTTTATTGCATGACATATTTATTCCTAATGAAACCATCTACAAGCAGAAGTTTTGATTGATGTCATCAGCATTGTGAGTGTCGGTATGGTTAAGTTATTATTATTATTTTTTGTCAGTTTGGTTGGACTTGCACTTTGAACTTACAATGGAGAACTGGGCGAGGAAGGCTATTGATATTTGAAAGCTATCACCTACTTTGTGAACTGGAAGAGTGCCACAAAATTACTTCAATTGGCCAGAACAGTCGCAGTCCAATACAGAGAATGAGGGTCTACTCCTCTTGCACCACTTGGTTCGGTCTGTACAATATTTGGACTACCCTTGGGCTTTTGGCCCTCAGTAGTGTAAATGCCATATAGACCTACACCTTATAACATGTCCTAAATGCTTGTATCCTATTTCTACAGGTCAGCAGGATGTGACTAGTAGTGATACTTTTCTTACACTAAACACTATCTCAATCACACATTTTGTTGTTGTCCATTGATCCATGGTCAATGTGCCAGCTGTACATGTTTTATTCAAGAAAGTTGAGATTTTTTTCTTTTTCTGGATGTGTATGTGGGGGGGGGGGGGGGGGGGCAGATGAGGAGTTGGGTGGTTTAAGGGGTGGGGCTCTCCCCTTCCCCCTAGATTAAGCCTTGAAGTGTGGGTGTGTATGTGATCGTAGAAATGAAAAGTTCTCCATTGAAGCAACAATAATATTGTGTGTGTGTGTGCTTAGTTTGTGTCCATGGATGGCTGAGTGAACATGATGACTTGAGAGTGGATGTCTAATGTGGCAACTAAGTGGCAAGTGAGGAAAGGAACCTACATATATTGAATGATGAAGAAAAAAATATTTTCTTGGAGAATGATAGCGTTATCAATAAAACGGTACAACAAACGAGTCCAATGAAGCTAGTCTAGATATTCCCACTGGAATATTAGCTAGCTAACTGTTCATCATGCAGCAGAGCTAGTTCACTAAAAAAAATTTTTTTATTGCACTAATATTTATTATTATTATTATTATTATTATTATTATTTAGTACTAAATCTCATATGATACGACTCTGAACTGGTGAATGATCAAGGATTGTTTTGTTGTTTTGTTGTTTCCTACCAAAATGACCCTTCGAGTGGTTTTTTTTTTTTTTTTTTTTCTTTCCCTGTACTGCTGCACAGTTCCCTTGCTGGACTGCAACCCATAGACGCTGGATCAAATACTCTGTTGATCTTGGTTTTATAGTTTCTCCTCTAATCCTGCATCCCTACTCCTTCTGGGAGACTTGGATCAATTCCTCTCAAAGACTCGGTGGCTACTGGTACGAAAATAATACCAGGAGGAAGGCCCCAATATTTGTGACCGGTTTTGGGAAAATCGGCCTAAACGCGGCAAACAAATTTTTTCAGTATCCCCGGGTAAAGCCTTATGGGTCGATTTTTTTCGAAAAATTTTTTATGGCAGAAATGGATAGACACCAGTTAGCTCTAGCTTATGACGCAGTTGTAAGCTCTGGCGTGCTGTAGAACTCACACTAGGAGGCTAAAAACACTAGCCGGTTAGACTCGTGTACGGAGAGTTGCTAAGAAATTATTGGCGGGCTTTTCACTAACAGCCGGGAAAAAACTGTAGCTAACTAATTCACTTACTAATTTACATAATTCATGTACTCACGCAATTCTCGCCATCATAGTTTCTTAAAGAGCCCTGCATTAAGCCTTTTAGACTTCTTTCAATCCGCCTGTAACCGGTTTATTCCATAGTGTCCCGGAGACACGCAGTAATAGTATACGGACACAAGGCACGCCCCCTGACCTTAGCAACGCCTTACCCGGCGTTTTTTCGAAATCAGCAATAATAAGTTTAGCAAAAATACTGAAGTGTTGTAGTGCATAGGGCGAAGACGGCTTGTGCTACAGCTTCCAAATTAGGAGGACGGCATCCCAAGACCCCGTGCAGCCCACTGGTAGAATAACTTAGAAAACTTTAGATGCCGCGTTTAGGCCGATTTTCCCAAAACCGGTCACATTTTTTTATCTTCCTCTCCTCTGCAGCTTCAGCAACCTTCCTCAACATGCTAGTGGCATGTGTTCTGTAAGAAGCCGCTTGAATGTCAGGGCAATTGGCATCCCATACCGGCAGACATCAGCCATCTGGCCTCTTCCCATCTGACTGCATGAGGCCTGTAGGTTCCATCCTGGGAAGGAATATGGGCAGATGTCAACCCTCGCTTGACTATGTCAAATGAACGAAGACTTTATGATCACATGGACAACTTAACATTATGCACAATCATGCAAGCTCTGACATAACATGACCGTTCATGTATGCCAGCTAAACAAAATCCCCTTATAAATCTTCACCAGCTGTAATGAAGTCACATATATTTGCTTGGAGCAAGGTCTGCAAGCAACAATCACAACCAATTGTTGATTCAGATAGTGAACTGGTGTCACATGTAGCAAGTTACTGGATTACTGATTGTAGCTTAAATTAACTCACCACGTGAACTATAGTAAATGGATGGTACAGGAAAAGGAGGGGAAATGTGAGAAGAATTGTATAGAGAAAGGTTGTCAAGAGTGTTGTGATAGTATTTGTCAAGGACGACTGGTGGAGGATTTAAGATAGAGGTGATCAGCAAAATCAACAAGGCAAGACACAGACTGTACAACCTCATAATTTCAATCTATAACAATGCATTCATAAAGAGCTAACACTGATGTAGCTATGTAAAGTATATACTTGCATAACCATCCAAATTATTCAACTAAAAACCTAGTACATACCACAAGTATGAGATTAAAAACAAAAGTGATAACAAAACAGCTAACATGGAAACAGCTGGAAAGCATGGCTAACAACTGACTAATCAGCTGCCAGCACATAATGTAAGGAATCAAGACATTTAACCCCTTCATAGTTAAAGCAAATGCAGCTACGTGGATCAAACAGCTTGCTCATTATTCAGATAATGAATGAAGATGAGGCTCTGTCGACAGACTGATGTGTAATTGATATTACAGACTGGTACCAATTAGCAATGCATTTAATTAATAAAAAAAATGTCCTCATTCACAACAACTAAAATGGTTTTGATCCTACCTACTTAGCAAATAACGCTCACAGCTAGCTAATACAAAGACAAACACAACAACAAAACAAAACAAAAACAACTAACCAACAAGTAAAAACAGTTTCAGAATAAAGAGAAGTTTTAGTAGCCTAAAATAGAAGTCAACTGAACATTTACATTTGCTCTAGTTAGTATGGAGATACATTAGATACTGCCAGTGAAACACTTGCTTCGAAAAACACTACAACTGATGCTACCTCGCTCTCCATCAAAATTGTCCCAGCCTCCAACGTCTGCCAGTGCTGGCAGTCCTTCCAGTCATCGGGATTTCAAAACTTCTGGTAGGCAGAGCTTAATAATGGCTGACAGATTTCTAGGGGTGAGTGCTGTAGTAGTATTTATATGGTTTTTCTGCTTATGTATTGGTGTATTTATGTTTCTGTTGCCATATTCTGGAGATTATTTTCCCTTTCTTTTAATGCTGGACTGTATAGCTACATGGGTAATTATAGTTGCTACTAAGATTATGTAAACTACATTCTGACCTGATGATACCCAAGTTGAAATGCATTGAAGGTTCGAAGGGAGGTCATTTCTGTTTTTTGTTCTTACCTTGTATGCAATATGTAATAATAATTATGTACACCTGAATTGCATGAAGTCATGGCTCTATCAAATACATCAATTCCAGTTTGTTCGCATGGGATTGTGGAATTGCTAAGTTTACAATAATCTGTTATTACAAATAGCAATGTGTAGATATTACAAAGTGAAAGTCCCATAGACTTTATGCTGTTTGTTTCCATTTATTTGCCACATCCAAGAAGTGAACCATCACATTAAGACATTACTCACCATACAGTGTGATGTAGTTGTAAGTCAGATGCTTAGGTGAATATGATAAATGTATAGCAAATTCCAGGTCAATGTGAGTGGAGAAATTGTATTCAATGCTTTGATGATCATTCTGACTACCTTACAATGTTGCTTGACACAGACGTGTCACCACTCATTCAAAGTGTGTGCTTGTGTGTGTATGTGTGTGTGTGTAAGGACACATGTGTACATGGGAGAGCATTGATAAGCAGTTTCACCACTTACAAAATTGCTTGTGGCTTATGCTTGAAATGGTATCATTATTAACACATTCATTATAGTGATATTCTGTATAGGGCTGGTCCTCCATGTAGTGTGCTGCTGAAGAGCCAGTGGTTGAGTTAGTTAGGTGAGTTAATTGGAAGTAGTTTTTGAGGATTTCACACATCAGGCATTAATATTGGTTCCGTATAGTGGCAATGAATAATATGATATATGTTTTACCAGTTGTTATACATTTCCATGTTTTTGCTTGCTGTGTGCATGCATGTCAGGGTGTTCTGTAGTCAGTGTTTATAGTGTGAAAATTTCCAAAAATACACCAGCCACCTCTAAAAGACACATTTACCTCTGAATGCACAAAAAAGAAAAATTTGTCTCTAACTCACACTCTCAACTTACTTTGAATATATTCACATCATGCCAAGTGTTCAATGAAAATGAGGATTATAATAGATTAGTGTGTTAGTGAAAAACAAAACAACAACAACGTATGTACAGACCAAATCAAATATTTGTTTCTAATCCTTCTCCCTTCTTGGAGAATTATAATGTTGTTTTTGTATTTATTTCTACCGAGTATATAATATAGATCATCTAAGCAATCTATAGTACCCAATCTAAGGTATTTTAAAAAGAAATTTTAATCATGCACTCTATTATATTAACCAGATTATTGTTACCACGAAAAAATTCACCTACAAGTGAAATTTCCCACTCCCCTCTTCCCTCCCAAACTGAAGGACAGTCCTGGATTTTTTGACATTGTCCTGTGTCCTTGATTTACAGCAGTTATTTTTCCTGGATGATGGGGTTGAGTGATAAGAGTTTTACGTGTTACTATCCATTTATAAGATGCTGACTTTGATAGCTAGGGAAACTAATAGATTTTTAGTGTAAAGCTGATTGTTGACATTGCATAGATAATGTTGCACAGGGTTATATACAGATGTGTTTGTGTGTGTGCACTAGTATGTATAGTGTTATATTTGTGCGTGTGTGTCCACTATTACTGAGTGTGCTCTATTTGTGCGTGTGTGCCCGCTAGAGGAAACTTGTACAATATTGGCATAGTGGGTCAGGTCATGTGATAAATGGGGGGAATAACTGTTTTACAGTTTAAACGTGTGTGAAAGTTTTGGCGTATTGGGCATATTGTTGGGAAGTGAAAAAGAGAAAAATAAAGTGGTGGCTAAATCAATGGTGTTAGACACTACTCCAGAGACAGCATGGTTTGGGTAACTCTTTCATTGCCTAAGTTGGAATGTTGACCACATCTACCTACTAGTCTTGTGCACAAATTGTTTTGTGTAGGCTCATAGCAGTATTGATTTGCTGGTATGGACTAGTCTGTTGACTTTAATTGATTTGTTTGACTAACAGCCATTATGACAGGTTCAACCAAACGTACAAAAGTCTTAATTAGCTAATTTAATGGGTGGTTGAAGAACTGAACATCATTGAAAGTTTTATTTTATTTAGTGGTCAAACAAACTACAAGATATTGGTGGAAGTGCTCAATGAAGTTTGGATAAATGAAGTTTTGCTGTACAAGTAGTGATACATTCAAAATAAATCAAAATCAAAATAAGTTTTGATTCAGGATTGGAAATGTCCTATTGCCAAAGCCAAATGCAGCCTTTTTGAAGCCTTCTCATTTTTGTATGCAGGAATTTCAAATGAGTTTAGTATGTGACATGGAGACGGCTGTACACACCATTATAGACCTGCCCCAGGAAGCTGGAGCCAGTATGTCAAGTCTCTTACTAATCTTTTAGAAGTATATTGAATAGTGTTTTGTACATTTGCACATGATCTGTTTACAGTCGCGGTAGAATTATTGTACTAGTCTTTTTTTGTTCTAATATATTTCCATTTCCATATTATATTTTTATGTAACCTTTATCATGTGTATATTGTGTATTTATAATAATTTTCTTGTTGACTTTATGCTTTCTGGTAGGTATGAGCTGGCAAATCTACCTTAAACTTTGCTGCACTTCCACTTGGATACCAAACCATAACATGTGAGCAAATTCATTTCTAGTATAATTGGTCCTAGTCTGCACATTACAATGCAGTATTGCGTTACAGTAGTGGGCTTGTTCTTAGGCCACTTTTGTGCAAGTGATTGTGTTTCTCTTGGTGCACACACACGCACATGCACTCACACATGTACACACAATGTTTTTTGGTTTGATTGATTTGATTTACATATGCGTTAGTTTTGATAGTCTTGTACACACCACCAGGGTTTCATACATAATATTATGCTGGGGGTGGCTGATTTGTTTTTGACTTGCAAAGTGGTGTGCGAGATTTACAAGATATAGTTCATGTATACAAATATCAAGCTGTATTTCACTTGCATGCACTTCAAAAAAATATGACCGCTCAGTCCGGAAGTATATGACAGCATTCTCTGTACATTATGCAATACTGCGGTGTAGTGTAGTAAGATGTTGCAGTATGGGTGGGATCAAAGACTATTTGTAATTTCCAGGTGTTAATACGAAAAAATCACATTCTTTGATTGTGCCCAAAAACATTATGGGGGGAAGGGGGGAATCCAGCCCCCCACCCCCTTTCCTACACCACTGCAATAAGTACACTATGAATCTATTTTTAAGGAGGATCATGTTAGCCACACCCATTTCATAACTCGGGTTCACATCTTTGCATAACAGCAATTATGTTAGTTGAAATTATCTCAATAGATAGATTGTAATTGGATGCTCAACATTCAATACTACTCAGTTTTTCTTGTAGTCGTAGCTTACATGTTGTTTAACTCATAACGAAGTCAAAACTCAATTGTTATAGATTCTTCTTGGCTCTTGTCCAAGATTTGTTATACTCAAGTTAGGAAACACATGTCAGTTTCAAAAAAGGTCTTTCAGTTATGACTTCATGTTTTTTTGGCTATGTAATTATGAAACGTGATGCATTCAGTACTACCTGGCAGTAGTTATCAGGACCTTTCTCTCATATAGCTCACCATCCAGAGTCTGTGCTGCTTTGCTTACACCATATTGGTCAATCAATGGATATACTGCTCCTGCTTAAATTGATCCTTACTACTTACATCACCCCCCCCTCCTTATAGGTGAAAATCTGGAAAAACAAACAAACAAACAAACAAACAACCCTGCATAACAAGTGAAATGAGTTTGGTTATGTGTAATGGCAGGTTTAGAATGGGTAAAATTTATCCGCTATTGATAGTAGTTTAAGATCTAGTGGAGAAATATAGTGTAATGATTCTATTAATTCATTTTAGCAAAAAATAAAATAGTACTAAGTAATAGTTAGAGCATACGCGCTTAGGTACTGGTGGATTTAGTGCACTAAATCCACCAGTACCTAAGCGCGCATGCTCTAACTATTTTAGAACCCGTTTACCCACGCCCGCCCAGTTTCCACTAGCAACTTGGTCAGCATTTTCGCACAAATGGCGGTGTCAAGCGAATTCTTCTGTGAAAATATAGTTGCTTTTGCTCAGGAAACACAAGGCTGTAGTCATTCTTCGCCAGTAAATGAACCCCACTACCATAGTGTCAGTAATTGTGAAGGTGGTGTACAAAACTCCATGCCTCTGGTCACCCAAACAAGATTTCATCTTAGTTCTGAAGAAGAAATAATGACTCTGTCTCTAAAACAAGTTCCTAAGAAGACTCAAGATGCAACAAAGTGGGTCTTGACCACCTTCAACACTTGGAGGGAAAGCCACAACCTACACTCTAGCGTAAAGTGTCCGACAGATATTTTTGATCGTCAAGATTCAGCCACATTAAATTATTGGCTGAAAATATTCGCAGTCGAAGTGAGAAAAGTAAATGGAGAGCAATATCCACCTAAAATGCTATATTTAATGTTCAGTGCTATATTGAGGTACATGCGGTCTATTAATCCAGAGGCTCCAAATACACTAGCCAAAAATAATCCAGCATTTTCTCAATTGCACAATACTCTGGATGGGATATTTAAGAAACTTAGAGCTGAAGGTGTTGGTGCTACATCTAAGAATGCAGAACCCTTCACAAAAGAAGAGGAAAACAAACTATGGAAGAGCAGGGTGATGGGTACAGATTCTCCTCAAGCACTTCTTAATTCTATTTTTTTTTACATTGGAAAAGGGTGCTGCCTGCGTGGAGGAGAGGAACACAGGAACTTAAGAGTTTCACAGTTTCAAAGAGTGGAAGGTGGCTACATTTACACAGAGTATGCATCAAAAAATAGAAGTGGAGGATTTGCTCAGTTAAATATTGCCAACAAGTCAGTCAAAATAATGCGTTGCTACAATGCTGGTGAGCGATGCCATTGCTATTTACTCGACCAATATTTTAAGCGAATTCCTTCAGGATCGAATCACTTTTATCTGCGTCCACTACCAAAGCGTAACATTAAACAAGAGAGAATCTTGTGGTTTTCATCAGTCCCCATAGGAAGGAACAAGCTCGCCACTATCATTAAAGATATGTGCAAGTGTGCTGGAATACGAGGTCACAAAACCAATCATAGCCTTCGCGCAACTGGGGCTACTGAGTTATATTTGGCTGGAGTTCCTGAAAAAATCATTCAACAGAGAACAGGCCATTGCTCCGTTGAGGCACTGCGCAGATACGAGAACACGAGTCAGCAACAACACCAAGCAGTAGCCAATATTCTTGCATCAAAACAGCAAACAACATTTAATAACCAAATGAAACATTTGCAAACATCCATTGAACAAAATAGCACTCCAATAATGAATTTCAATAACTGCAGTGTCAATATAACCATGAACCAAGGCAGTTCTGGTGCCAATTCCATGACATCCTGTGATGCTTCACTTCAAGATTGTGAACGTTTTTTACAAGACATTGGTGAAGATAAAGAGAACTGCAGTCCCTAAATGTAACACAACAGGAACGAATAGAAAAAGAAAAAAAAAAGAAAAAACTACTCATAAACAAATATATCTCATTGTATGTTTATCTAACATCCTTATTATAACAGTAACTAACCTCATTATCATATTATTATAAACAACAAAATTAACTATTCTATTAAACTAAAACTCAAAAATAGCAATACCCCAAGGGTGGTTAGTATGCACAGTTCATATACCTAAAGGCAAAAAAAAAGTGCACACTTACCAAGTTAGTACACCTAGTAACAATATAGCAACAGGTTCTAATAATTATTATAATGAAATATCTCACACATAATTTTTTCTTATGCAAGTTCTTCATGTACTTTCTTAATCTGTTGTTGTACTGCAACACCATCTCTGCTGAATGACTACACTGCACACTACTACCACCTCTTTGACTGGGACAAGGATTCATTTTCTCCATGTGATCAGTGTATCCATCTTGTAGTGAGGTCGGTACACAGATGCATGGATGAACTGTGCAAATGAAGATGATACTTCTTTTTGGTTTTTGATAGTTTTTTTTTTTGCTAGTTGGTTTCTGATCGCTTAAATGCTTGTGTTACCAACCATCCCAGTTTGCCGGGATGTTCTTGGTTTTCTTGGCTATTCCCAAGTCCTGCCCAGTTTATGGAATTCTGCCGCATTATCTAATTCTTTTCCACTGCAGTTGCACATATCAACTCAATTGCTATACCGTTTCCAATGCGTAGCTAAAAATAAAATGGCAATATTGTAATAATTTTAAGTTGTGGTTGAATTATAAATAATTCATACATTTTGACACCTTGGAGCCTTGATGATCGAATAAAGTGAAAGAAGGAATCCAAGCTTGCACCATCTCAGTATTGTAAATCCAAAGATGCATGTCAATGAGTGTGGTCTGGAAAAAAATAGGCAACAAATCTATAATTCCCACAATTGCAGCTGAGACAATCAAGTGGTTGTGTGAGATATTAGTTACAACCACAGCATACTTACATATAGTATCTGTCCAAACTTTGTGGTAAAAATGCAGGTGGAACTGCTTCTATTAGTCACAGCTGTGTCTTTTATGCAAATGAAAACACACACACACACACATACATCCTGGACCTATGCACTTACATGATGTGTAACATGCCCAGTTCAATAACACACTAATACACACACACACAAACACACACACACACACACACACACACACACACACACACACACACCCTTATTGTAGTTGCTATGATATCCAGTATGAACATATGTATTAGCTTTTAACTCTTGCAGCTATTTAGAGGTAGAGGGTGTATCCTCTAACCTGAACATGGTGGTAGTGTATGGCACATGACTGAGTGCTCAGTGAGTGCTCATCTGGTGAATCGGCTTTCACAAAATTTAAAACCTGATTTCTGATTTTGCTTCCTCTGAATTTTATTCACAAATCCTTATTTTTTAGTGAAAGGGTTTGATTAGGTCTGGGGTGTAGGTGCCATAACAACAGGTGTATAATGTTTGGTTGTTATACAAAATGCTGGAGTATTATATTTCATTTGATACAGGAGAATAATATTATGAGTCTGTTGGCTTAGTATTGACACGAGTGCCGTAAGCATGGGCGTAATACAAGGGGGGGGGGGGGGGGGGGGTCGTAATAAAAGTGCCCACATGGGATAATGTAAAAATAGTCAACTAGAGCCAAATGTCAACATCACTCTTCATGTAATATAGTCCTGCTTAAATCTTTTTAAATCCAGACAAAATCTCAGCAATTTATGAAAAACTATTAAATCCCATGCTTCATTGAGTATGTGTTTAGGAAAATAATATTTACTATACATCAATTAATTTAAAGCTTGTCAACTTTTCTGTAGAATTATAACAGGATAGCATTTAAAAAAACACTATTGGGACATCTTTTTGAATGATGTAAATTTGATGGATTCTGTCCCAGTAGGTGGTGCTGGTACCAGTACTTGAAGTGACAAGGGAGGGGACAAATTAGATGCAATAAAGAAGGATCACAAGTTTCACAAGTACACCATAACCTCATCCTATCTACATGTTTGCCAATGTGGGAAATAACAAGCTGTATCTTGACCTCAAATACAAGCTTGTGGTCTCTCTTTTCCAAGATCCTGCCTAAGGCAACACTTTTTATCAGCTTTTACTGTCACTTGGATTCCACTTACCTTGGAATATCTCAAGTGAATGTGGTAGTGTGGTTGTGGCAGTTTCTTCATGGTCTCACCTCACTTCTCAATGCAGCCATGCAGCTTTCAAAAACATAATTCATTGTGAAAATATTACAGCATTTGTAGTAGTATGATTATGAAGTGTGGGAGGAAACATTGCAGCATTTTATTAGATATTTTATATATTATATATAATAATCTAGCAAGACAATCTTATCTATTTTATTTCTGTTATTTAATTGCAGTAGAAATTGTTGCCAACACTGTAATAATGTCAAAAATCAGATTTTATAACTTTAGTGTTCAATACGTAAAATTTTACACAATGACATACAAATGTGAAGTAGTGATCTCCTAACATGTTGGTATTTTGGCATACCTGCCTACTGGTTTTTATTCTGTTGACTTATTTTATCAGTGGGTATCATAATATTCAATTTTTTGTTATTTTGTGTGAATCTGTTGCATGTATACTATTGTAATTTGTCCAAGCTATAATGCAACTATGAGGAACACCTTCAAGAGAAGTGAAATATTGTGGTTTGTACATATGCTATCTGCCAAATATCATGAACAGTCATTAGAGATTGATTAAAAAAACTATATCTGTGATCAGGAGGCTTGTTGTGCAACTACATAGTATTGTAAGTGATGTTGATTAGTTCAAGTTATCATCAGTTGTATTTTGTGCTTGACATTGTCACTTTTGCTGTGTGTCACTGTTCAAGTTCTGTGTAATGTCAGTTCAGTTAGTTCTCAGTGATAGTTCCTGCCCCGTTGTGTGTGTATGACTTTTCTACAAGATCCTTTTTAAGAAAATCTGAGAGGTCATTGCACAGGAATTGAGCCAAGTACAAGTAGTGCCCCTCAACTATCCGTAGCCCAATTCCCCTACAATTGGTGTATACAATGTCACCAGTCCCTTGCTTTATGTCAAGGTTGGTAATTTATCTGGCTAATAAGCTGAACAATGAATGGGTACACATCAGATGCATAGATGAATTGATCTAAAGATGGCACCTTGTATGTGTGTGTGTATGTATGTATGTATGTATGTATGTACGTACGTATGTATGTATGTATGTATGTACGTACGTATGTGTGTATGTATGTATGTATGTATGTACGTGCATATGTATATGTATGTATGTGTATGTATGTATGTATGTGTGTATGTATGTGTGTATGTATGTATGTATGTATGTATGTAAGTATCCTAATCTACCTTGGAATTATTCTTCATATTCAGCCTTTGAGGTTATCAATGACTCGCAACAACAGAGAAAGAAATTTAATGAGGTAATACGGCATACAAGTAAAACATTTTCGTGAGATGAGATAGAAAGAGTGCATCTATCTACTAATGAAGCTGTTCTTGAAATAATGGATTGTACTGGTAAAAAAGTAATGGTGTTTGATTCATAGCTATCAGGTTCCCACAGAGTAACTGGCTTCCCATAAAAATGGTGTTGCGGTGGCGTTTGAACCATGCAGGCTGAAACAATAAAAAAGAATATGTTTGATTGGAAGCAACAATGGTATGCAGTGCATAAGACAGCACACGAGCAGCACGAACTTCATTCTTCGAGTGATTCATTGCCATTACAATGGATGACGATGCTGACTGCCCCACAAAGACCCAAACAGCTTTCTATTTATATAGACTCATATTCTTTGTTGATCTCATGCTGGCAAAGTAAGCGGCAAGCTAAGACAAAATGGCACCAACATTCCAAATCATTTCCCAATAGAATGTCATGTAGAGAAAGTAAAGAATAATAGAGAATCCAGTTTTTATACTGATCCGCAGTAAATGCAGAAAATCCTGATCTAATTTTATGCGGTATTCTTCCAATGTCCACTATTTTGTCAATTCTACCTTGAATCAATACAAAATTTGACTCAATAGTAATGCCACGATCAATCCATACATCCTTGAGAATATGCTTACCAGATCCCAAATACAAGTTGTGCATCGGGTCAACTACTAACATTTGGGATGGAATAAAATAAGGTAGCTTCAGTAACTCAGTATAGCGATATCCGGTCTTAGATTATATTTCCATTACTGCTTTTTTCGTAGAGCAGTGATCAATCTTTGAAACTGTTTCTAAATGATCAGTTCTTGAATGTTTATTCCATTTATCTAGATCAAATCCGCCACAGAGCAAAGCACATCTAACAATTGTTTTTGTATCACGCCCAGCCACACTCAGAAGTGAACCTTCGCATAGCTCATTTAACTCCTTAACAAGTGGTGCAAGGAAACCATTAAGGTTGGTTGGTTCTGATGGACCAGGAATAGTACCAACTAAAAGAACATTACTCTGATTGTTTCTTTCATTCCGGGGAAGATTCATTATTGTCAAATAAATAGCCCCAATGGAGTACTCTGAATGCTTAAAAGGGCGAAACCAGTCTAAATTGATTGTAAGCCCAAAACAAATGGCTTACATAGAAATGGTTTCCCATTCCAACTTTGAAATTCTTTCCAAACATTGCCATCATATTTTAGCTACATCATTTAAATTTTCTTCTGGCACAGCTCTTGACCTCCATTGTTCACATTTCTCAAAAATGATGGTTCTAGTAACAGTTTTTGCACGATTCTTGGATAGATATATAGCAGTAAGCTAAGTATGGATATAATATTCTTTCTTGGCTTGCTAATTCTACAGTTTTCAGTAAGGGTGTACCACAAGAAAGTCTTTTCTGGTAATGTGGATGATTGGGAAACAGAACAAATGAGCATAACTTGTGCAGTTTTCATAGTGATAAATATTGTGACACTTGTTGCAAACAACAAATTTATGAATTTTTCTCCAAGCACAATTAGATCGAAAAGAATATAATGATTTTGGAAGGCACTCAGTTATAAAATACAAAGGCTTATAAATCTGTCCTCTAATATTCCAAATAAAGTGGCAAAAAACTTCAGCAAAACTGCTGTTCCATTGTCAGATAATGAGTATTTATTACGGAGATGCAAAATAAAAGCACATATCCCTTTACTCAAACTAAATGCCTTCTTTTCTTCATCACTTACATCATTTTGGTAGCTATTACTGGGTGGCACCATTTCCAAGTCTGTTCACAATCATTTAGCTCATCCCAAGTACTCAATATCCCCTGGAGAAAAAAGAAAATAATATAGGTCTAACATATCTTGCTAAACCTTTAAAATGTACCTTGTCCACTCTCTGATGTGTCACTCAAAGGTTGTGAGTTAAAATCTGCTATAACATAATTACTGATGACTTTGAAACCATTGTTATAATAATAATTACCTCCATCATGGAGGGATTCACAGCTTGTTCCAGGAGCCTCATTATCATCATCTTCACCATCTGCTAATTTCCCAAATGAACTTGGTGGAGTTTCATCAGCAGTATCAGGTGCCTCACTAGTGTCAACAGGATGCTTTAAAGTCCACTTGTCACAAATGAAATTGTAGTAGAGTCGTTTATGAATATTTTGTAAGTCTTGAAAGACAAAATACTCTTGGCAATGGGGACAAAATCTTCTGTCCACCCTCAATATAACTCTACCACCGTCGCGATCGCCGTACCTTTCCACAGAGTTGTTACTAGCCATCATCGATATCCCAGCAGCAGCCAGCCACATTTAAGAGAATTAATACTCAAGCTTTTTCGAACTAACGAGGCACACCAGCCCCTCCCCCCTCCATCTCCGCAAACCTCTTCCCCATAGCCATGCGCGGTGAGAAACTCAATTTTCGTTGAGTGCGAGTGTGTGTCGCGTATAGTAAGTCTTGTTGTCTGCCTTGTGTGAAAAAAAAACGTGCGTAGTTCTTTGCAGAGGTCTGTTCGGAAATGTCCCGCAGTGATGAATTTGGTGGTAGTTATTCGGAGGAAAGCGATGTCCAGTTGGTGAAGGGGGGTGGCCCAGGAAGATGGAATAGGCAGTTAGATGAAGAGGAAACTCGTAAGCAAAAGTTGAGTAACTTAACTAGCTAATTAATTAATTGTATTTGGCTCTCCTCTCTAGCTCCCAGTTCACTCCCCGCTCGGGGAATTGCAAGGGAAGTAGAAGTAGGCAGTCAGATAATGAACAAACATATAGGTATCTCTGTAGCTCCCACATTCACTCCTCTTTCTTCTGGTGTTGGAAGGAGTGCAAGATCCATAGTTGGTAACCATACAAGAGTTGTTTCACGCCAGCAAAGGACTTCTTCATGTGTGACTCCACAAAGGCCTCCAAGATTACAAACCTCTTCACATCAACTGTGTACTGGTACCTCCCAAGGTCAGTAATTTTTTTTTTATTATTTCAAAGTTTGATTCATTGCTCTATCAATTAGCCAAACAATTAGTCCCTCCAATAAAAAATTAATTGCCTGGCACCACAGGTTGTTGATTTTGTTGAAAATTACATACCAAAATTGATTTGATTCTTACTTTAATTATATTAAATTATGTATTGTTGTATAGACAATAACCAGTGTAGTTCTTCTGCTTCTCAACTTCACAATGGTGAATTTGCTAGTGGTAATTAATTAAAATGTTATCTGCCTATTGTCTTATTTAAAGTTTACTCCTAAAAGAATCAAATGAAGATATCTGTGGCCTCCTTAAAACAGTCATCCACCGTATGGAAGCTAATGAAAAGGATCTGAAAGAGTTGAAGAATAAAGTTTCTTTGCTTCAGTCCTCATCTACTCACAAAGATAAGGAAAGGCCTAAAATATCCAAAGTTGTGAGGGTAAGTTATTACGATTGTATTTACGCATATTATGCTTAATACAATATAGCTTTGACAATTAAGTATTTTAAAACTAGTCCAAAATGTCATACCTGAATTATACTTTAATTATTACTACTATTTATTACTATCCAGTACCAATGTCAGTATTGGGCAATAGCTAATATACTATAACCCTTTGCTGTGTTTTTGTATCCTAGTTGCAAGTACCAAGGTTAGATATAGACTAATGAAAGAGGGAGAGAAAAAACACTGTCAGATACATCCATTTCCCCCCCTCAATTACGACTGAAACTACGAAAGTATTGTCATAATAAGATAATATTGGGAAAAGGAAGCGTCCAAAGCCACTTTTTTTTCTTCTTATAAGTATGCATAACTAGAAAATGCTCGTGTAGCATTGGTTGGGCGAGCGAGGTTCTGGGGAAATGTTGACACTTTCAATTGCATTGGGGTAGTTTGATTTGAATTTGCATTGGTTTTCTTCCTGCAGGTTGCCAAATCTGAATTCACATCTCATTATTAGTAGTAGAATATGTAATGACATGTAAAGGGGGAAATGATGATTGGTAAAGGGTAAAGAATGGTACTCCTCATGATAAAGTAACAATTGGTAAAGGGTAAAGAATGGTACTCCTTCTGGAATGCGCGCGCGTTTAAACGACGACGGACGACGTATTCAGGATTTCCATAGACTACATCTTAAAGTTGCTCGCTCGCTTCGCTCGCTCGCCAACTAACTCTGTAGAGTTCAGCAAGGTTCTATAACTTTGACTAGTTGTATATAGCTCTACAACACTAGTTTTCATAATAATAATTATAGCTTATTGTTTAAGAATACTAGTACCAACTAATAGTATTGACTTATTAACCTTTAATTGTTGATGCACAAGTCTGAGAACAAACTTTACTTATTTCTGTTTTGCCATCCATGAGTTTGTGTAAGACTACCCTTTACCAACAATAAGCATTGACTTTTTTTCAACAATTTGTCTAAGATTATTTTATTTCTCTGGGTTGCGATTCATTATTGAATGTCTGTGCATGACTATTCTTTCCCATTAATAATACTGGACCAACTTGTTTTGCCTAAACTCTAAACTTTACTTTTGTATGTTATTTTCCCATAATGACGCAAACGTCTTTTTTTATTTTTTATGGTGTGTGTGTGTGAGAGAGAGAGGGAGGGAGGCAGGGTATCTTGGGTTCCGTTAAATTAAACCACCTTGTGTATTCTGTGTTAACTAAACTACGTACCCTTTTCTCCATGTATTTTGAATACCTTATTACTATGCTAGTCTGTGTGGGACTATCATTATTCAACATTGATCTGGTCACCTAATGTTGTTTTATACTTGTATTCTATAGCAGCACTGGTTAGAGCTAATCACTGTAAGTGGCTGAAACACTTTCTAAGTCAAAACATTCTAGAGGAGTGAGATTATGCTATATTTAGCTATATTTACTTATTTCCACATGCATTGCAATCCATTATTACTTTTCAAGTCTGTGTAATACCAACTATTAGCTAGTAATGCTATATTTGTTTGTATCATACAGTAGAGTCTTGTTAGCATAAGCTTTAAGGGGACGAAGCTAAATAAAATTTAAAAAATAAATCAAACTTGTATACATTGAGCTACACAATATTGCATAGTAGTTTAGAGTATTGTTGTTTAAAAAAATTTCCAGCAATCTCTCTGTCTCATATTCTATGAGGCATACTTTTGAACAGTTTTATCAATTTTCATTGATTTTTCATGACAAAATCAAAATCTGCTACATCATGCTGTTCAAAAAGATTTCAGTACAAGTTTCATGGGCTTATTTTGACAGCAATGATATTCCTAACCTTGATTCCTCAGTATCATTATCTCCATCAACTGCGCAGTCTGTATTTGAACGAATGTCCTGAATTGAGTCCACAATATCATCATCAGATGTGAATTGTGATGTCATACTTGCTGATCGAGTCATTCATGGATATTTTCATGCTTAAGTTCTAAAACTGCTGCCAGTAGTGTTATAGTACTCAATTAGTTCTCTGTCAATCTGATTTCTGCAGTAGTCTGTGAAATAGACTATTATTAGCATTGGCTTATTTTTTCAAGTATTGCGGTCCTTGTTACTGTGCGAAATTGTGGTACATGACTTTTTTCAATGTATTGCTATTAATGCAAATACTTAGCTTCATAAACTACTAGTGATGTGCTTGAGTACAAATGGAGAGCGAGCCTAAAATTACACTATTGTTAAACAATTGATTTGTACTTCTAACACTCAAACTACAAAAAAAAGTCGTGAGTTTTTAAATTATGTATATATGGTAAAGGGGACTCAATGCCATAATATCAACAACCCTGTAACTGTTTGAATTGAAAAAAAAAAGTTAAGTTATTTAAACTTTTTCTTTGTGATATTCTAAGTAGTAGATGTAATGCACAATACCTTTGCATAACTGAACATACCTACGCAAGACTTACCTTTGTGGTTAGTCTAGTGGACAATGATTTTCAAGTTAAAACTGTTGATAGGGCTTATACTAGTGTATTAACTCACCACTGCCACTAACTCGAATAGAAATGGAACTCCAGTAATTTTTTGAGTTTTAACTGCACCCGCAATAGAATTCAAAGCGGTAAACAATACAATTTCTAGGGTAATACAGGTAATGATTGTTAAACCAGAGGATTCTGTTTAGTGAAGTTTGGGACGGGGTCGAACACCGAGCTAACACAAAAATACGAGAGGGTCAAAAGTATAAATGACATACGTACATCCCTACATGTATAATATTCAACACCACTTTATAGTGTCTCGCTTGCTTCGCTTGCTCGCTAATTAATAATTCATCATTACTGCATAGGTCTATGTAACTCTATCTTTACCAACTATTAGAACTTTACTAATTTTTGCTGATTTTGTAAGTCTCTGTAGGAATACCCTTTACCAACTATTAGTATTTGTTAGTTGGTAAAGGGTAGTTCTACAGGGACTTAAAAAACCAGCAATACATAAGCGCAATTCTAATAGTTGTGTCCTGAATTGAGAAAAGAAATGACAATATACTTGGAATTGTTTAATAATAAAAGATAGCAACATATGTTTTTCCATGTATTGGCTTTTATTATTTTATATTAACGTATTTTTTTTGTTGCCATTTCAGTTCATTTATTTTCCCAATTCAGAACACTTTTTTTTTTAGTCAGAAACCCGCAAAACATACAAAATGATGCTGGATGATTGTGAGGAGTTCAGTGGATATCATTTTGGAGAAAAGTAAGTTTGATATTGTAATTTTACTGAAGAATTTTAATTGCTAGCAGATGTGATTGGCAGAGTGACGAAAAGAGGCGGGTAACAGAGATTTTGGTGGCTGAAGTGCGGGGGCCTTAATCCTGACTTTAAGTCGCATGAGATAAGAGGTCAGTGGAGTAATAAACTATTATAGGATCAGTTGCAGGTACATATTTATTGTTTTGTTTTGTAATAGAAACTGCAGGAGAGAAAGAGTGTGTTTGCGACACAGAAGTATAGTGAACCAGACAATAAGAAGTGGCTGTCTGTGTTGGATGTCAGCATGATGTCCAGTGAGGAGAGTGGTGATGAGGATGAGTTATATGTGAAGCCTCTAGTTTGGCGAGCGCCTAATGTTACCGACTTCTTCATAGATTTGGACTCAACGTTTATGAAGATCTAGAAGGCAAACTAAGCAAATAATTTTGTTGGAAGTGCCATAAAACAGATCGACTCCATCTCAGTTTCCGGCGTGGGCAATTTCGCCCCAGTGATACTACATACTATTTTTTTTTGTTATTTGATGTAAAATGATTATGATTGATTAACAAGAGTAAAAAAAATTTCCCTAAATTATTACAAATATTACAACCTTAGATTCTACATGAAATGTCACATGATCATTATATTTAAGCTACCTGATCTACATGAAATACCAAATGATCTTTGAATGTCAGGAACCTGGAATTCCATACAAAATTTCACAAGATCATTAAATTTCAGGTACCTAAAGTTCTACATAAAATGCCATGTTGCCATGAGATGTCAGGTACCTGGAAAATTGTACTTGAAATGTGATATGTTTCCTAAATGTCAAGTACCTGGTATTTAGTACTATCCTCTATTTGAAATTCTATCTTAAATATCACATTTCATTTACACATGAAATTAAAAGCTCCTTTGGCATTATCACTCCATTTCAACCACAAATTGTAGTAGTAGAGGACCTGGGTCAAGTTTGTATGCATTTCATTTAGCGGAAAATAACTAAACTGTTTTAGGGTAATGTGGTAGGATGGCGGTCGGATCAAGTTTGGAGCTGCCACCAGTGTAGCGTACTCGTCGCACTTCAGCTATTCCCGAGGGTTTCAAACCTCCTAATCTCCAAAGTTCAAGTTGAAAAGATTAGGTTAAGGATTGGGCTTATTATAAACGAGCACGAGACACAACTAAAAGGAGCGCAGTCCAGCAGGCCATAATATAAGGAACCCGCTGGGCATGCGCAAAGGGTGATCGTGGAACAAGCTCGAAGATGACGAGAGGGTGTGCGTGATTAAGGAAATTGGAGTGTTCGCATGAAATGAAAGGGATACAATGATAATGTTTACGGATGAACAATGCGTGCGGGAAAGGAGAGTTGTGTGAAGAATGTGGGGGTTGTACCACCACATCTCACCCCCCTAAAAAATGATAGGAATACATAAACAAAAATAAACTAGTGGTGCGCTCGAATAGCGCAAATGCATGGCGAGCGAGTAAATATATGAGTATAGGTAAAGATGATTTGTGAAGGAAATCGCTAAATAATAGCAATGATTAGGCATGAAGAGTTAACAATAACAGAATTACCTGAATAAACTTCGAACGCAGTGGCAAAGAAGCGCAGCTTGACAATTTGCCATTCAGTCTTTCGCCAAGAAGAGAGTAGCTATAAACTTTTTGGTTGAAACAAAGTTGATTCTCCGTGCTCGTTAATTGAAAAATACCGGAACTGTAAACGCTTTACCTAACTTACGTAATTAGAAGCGCGGGCGAAATTTTTTGACGTACGCATACATACCTACATATATATATATATATATCTGAAATCTCAATTGAACACGACTGATAGTCAGCTTCGCTCGCTTCGCTCGCTCGCTGAATAAGTGAGGGTGTGGGTGATACAAGGAAAAACACATTACAAACAAAGTTCGATAGGGTTCTATACATAGTTCTGTGACTATCCCGGTCTAAACATCAGGAGACCAGGACTGTCTAGACAAGGCATCGGCAACAGCGTTTGCCTCTCCGTTGACGTGGTACAAGTCAAAGTGAAATTCCATTAATCGAATTTTCCAGCGGGTCAGCCTGGAAGAAGGGGCAGGGCCACGGATAATGTCAATCAGTGGGCGATGATCAGTGAATGCTTTGAAGTATCTGCCTGCGAGAAGATATCGGAAGTGCTCCACTGTGGCCAACAATGCAGCTGCTTCAAGATCGAGAATTGAGTAATTTTTCTCCGCCTTGGTTAGTTGACGGGAATAGAACTCTGCCGGGGACCAAGTGTTGTTTCTGAATACACACAGCGTTCCACCCAAACCTGAAAGAGACGCGTCACAATACACACATAGAGCATCATTACAAACAGGTATAATAAGAGAAGTATGATGGGATATGGAACCAATAATTGCATTAAATGATTGTACATAGTCGTTTGTACATTGTATACGGTCTGGGCTGTTCTTTGTTAAATGACCATTTAGAACTGAGGTGAACTGTGATAAATTTGGAATGAATCTAGCGTAAAAGGTGATAAGCCCGATAAATGATTTCAATGACGATTTGGTGAGAGGAAGACGATATGAGGTGATGGACGATACTTTTTCTGATGGGATCGATAAACGACTCTTGCCAACGTGAAAACCCAAGAAATCAAACGAAGCAAAACACCAAGCACACTTTTCCTTCTTAACCGTTAAGCCGGCAAATTTCAAACGGGAAAGGACGGACGTAATATGGGTAAGGTGCTGCTCAAAGGACGAACTAAAGATGACGAGATCATCTATATAAGGCAAGCAAAATGGTTCAATGCCTCTCAACGTACTCTGCATGAGGAGCTGAAATGTTGAGGGCGCATTTGTGAGCCCGAAAGGCATTACCTTAAATTGGAACTTGCCTTGTAGGCATGTGAATGCAGTAAACTTTTTAGAGTCATCCTCCATAGGGACCTGATAGAACCATTTGAGGAGATCTAACTTAGACAGAAAGGATGCACTTCCAAGGTGGGATATTATATAATCTATTGAAGGCATTGTAAAAGGCTCACGCACAGTCACCGAATTAAGTTTCCTGAAATCAATAACGATACGGATACCCCCGTCCTTCTTTTTAACAGGAAGAGGCGGACTGGACCATTTAGATATCGAAGGCTCAATAACACCCATATCCAGCATATTCTGGATTTCTACACGAAATGGCTCCTGATAAGACAGAGGTATGGAATAGGAGGGTGTCCAGAGAGGTGTGTCACAAGTTACAGAAATAGAGTGTTTAATCAGAGAGGTTATGCCGGGCTTGTTGGTAAACACTTCTGGGAATTGCCCTAAAATGGACTCAAGGCTAGATTGTTGTTCTAGTGACAAAGTGATAGGTTCAGAAGTGTTAATGGGAGGAAGAAATTCATTATCGGCACATTCGTCAGGAACAAGAATAGTCCGGTAAATAGGAAGGGACTTTTTCAGCTGGGATAGATGAACTACCTTAGCTTTCGCTTTCTTGTTAGAGGGAGCGATTGCACAGTTTACTGGGGGTAGTAATGTCTTGATAGTGTAAGGACCATCCCAAGAGGCCTCAAGACATTTGTTGTGTCCCGGGTTCCTCTTGTAGACAGAGTCACCAACCTTAAACTTGGAAGCCAGCTCGGATTCAACAGAGATGCGGTTCTTACATGATTTGGATGATAAGACAGACTTGACATGATAATTTTGACATGCCAGTAAGTTATCGAGATCCTCAATAAATTGAGGCAAATTGAGAGATGATACAGAACTGGATGACCACAAAGATTTTAGAGTAGAAAGAATAAATGGTGAGGGTTTGAGGAAAAGAAGTTCATGTGGCGTGAAGCCATGCCGCGAGTTCGGAATATTTCTAGCAAAGTGTAGGACTAGATCTAATGCAAGAGGCCAATCTTGCTTGTGATCCAAACATTTAGCCAGCATTGCCTTTAAGGTTGAGTGAAACCTTTCTAACCGACCATTGGATTGGGGGTGATATGCAGAGGTTCTGATGGAAGAGACGTTCAGCTTACGCTTGAGATGAGTGAGAGTTAAGGACATAAAATTGCTGCCCTGATCAGTCAGGATAACTAAGGGTGTACCCAGAACAGAAATCACTGAAAGAATGGCCTTAGCCGTTTCTTCAGAAGTATAAGTCTTAAGTGGGACAGCAAACGGGAAACCCGAAGCCATTTCAAGGCAGGTAAGGATGAAACGGAATTTGGACTTAGATGTGGGTAAAGGTCCAACAATGTCGAAAGCCAACTTTTCACATCGCTCGGATATAATTTCAGGTTCGAGCATAGGGACTCTCTGTGCACCCGACTTGTTATGCACAAGACACTTCTCACATGACATGACATGATTCCGGACATCAGCAGCTAAATTAGGCCAAGTGAAGTGCTTGTTAATCAAAGCTCGAGTGGTATTTATTCCACCATGGCCAAGACCTTGATGTGCTGCAATTAACACCTTAGGTCTAAGAGAGGTAGGCACTACTAACGCGTGTGATACACTGTTCAAGGTGGAGTTCAGACACATAAGAGTACCGTCAACAATAAAGAAATTTTTCATGCCTTTCTCGGCAAACTCCCATAGGGGTGCTAAAGATTCGTCCTGAAGTTGCATGGAAACAAAATCCTGTTTAGAAACACCATCGAAAGTAAGAGTAGGGATTTCTTTAGGGAGTGCTAACTGCTGGGAGACAGGTAAGTCATCGGGTAAGGTTTCAGATTCAGCAGGTAAACTATTGACAATTGGGATATCATCAAATGACAAAGGTTGGGCACCTTCAGAGGTGTGTAATATATCTGCCGTATGGGCAGCTAAGTCGGATTCCAACTGCATAGCTCTAGTAACTGTCATTATGGGCTGGGGTTCAGACTTCAGGTGGTTTATGAGGTCTATAATATGTTGACGACCAAAATCTAACCCAAGAAGAACGGTCTGAGGGGGCAAGCGGGAGTCGACCGCAAGCAAACAGTCACCTTCAAGCGTAGGCATGGAAACTGGTAGAGAAAATACAGGAACCGACTTGCACTCCTGAGAGATTCCAGATATGGTGACAAACTTAACGGGGTTGTAATCAAGTTCTATAAAATCGTCCGAAATGAGCGATATCTTCGCTCCGGAATCAACGATTATTGGGGTATCTATCCCGTTAACTTTTCCAAAAGTAACAATATCTTCCTCAACAAAATGGTTGAGGGGAGTGGGTTCTTCAGAAAGGAGGGGCTCATCCAAGGTTTCTACTTTGCGGATAGGCCGGGAATTAGTCCTGGGGACGGGTAAGGGTCGGGTAGGTTGAGGGTTAGTATTAGGAGTAGGTTGAGCTGGGCTAGGTTGGGAGGAGGTTTGCTTATTTGGGAAGTAGGGGCAGTTGTTGGCGTAATGGCCTAAACGATTGCAACGGAAGCAAGTGACCGTAGCCAAATCACGCCTAGGGTAAGGGGAAGGACGAGGTAAAGCAGTGGGAGAATTCGGGCATTGATTGGCAGGATCGGAGTGATGATTACCAGAATTGGGGTGATTATTAGGGCGTTGATAACCCTGGCCATTGAACCTAGGTGGCGATTGGCTGTACCCAGACTGAGATTGGTAAACCTGTCTATGAATAGATGAAGAAGAATTATAAGAGTCGGACGAATACTTATGATGTTGAGATGAGGAAGAGAACTTAGGATGAGATTGGTGTGAAGCTAAATACCAGGCATTGCACTCCTGTACAAACTGAGCACTAGAAAGACATGGCCTATTTACAACAGCGTCCCTGTGATCTTGGGGAAGGCCTGCCAACACACCAATGGAGGCTAATGTATCAGCCATCTCATCTCTAACATTAGGATGGAGTGACTTCGAAAAGGGGAGGTTACCAATTAAAATATTCAGCTTATACCTCCAATGGTTAAACCACTGTATAAGGGATTTTGAGCCACCAGGTCTAAATTTTAACGGAAAGCTATTTAGACATTCTGTAAGAGAATAACCTCCTGTGTTCAAGAGAACTAGACGAATATCATTGAATCTAGGGCACTGGCTGACATTATTGTAGTAAGCTTCCTTGAAAGCACCAGACAAACAATAAGGAAGATATAAACGGAAATCATCAAGTGAAATGCCGCGACTGCCTAATTCTGTTTCAAAGCGATTTAAAAAGACAACAATGTCTTCCCCTTCGCCCAATTTCCCAATCAGCTTAACTAGCTTATCAGGACCGTAAGGGTTGGGGCGAGGATGTACAGGTTCAGCAGAAGGGGCGGGAGATTTTCTTGTTAGCAAATTATGGATGAGCAAAGTATTAACATCAATACTCAAATCTTTAGCTCTAGCAACAAATGTGGAAAGATCTTGTTCTGCCAGAAGGGCAGTGACGGGATTAGACGATTCTGGCTTTCTAGCTGGGGTGTCCCTGCTACTAAGGGAAGGAATATCAAGGTTGGAGTCCCTTGGGGTATCCCCAGATGGACGTTCAGAAGCATACTGATTTGAAGCAAGGTCAGGGTGGGTGGGGTCAGAAAAGGAGGCAGTGGTGTCAGAGAAAATAGTGGGGTTGTCAGACATTCCTGACTCAAGAACAGAATCAACCTGGGTTCTACGAGACTGAAGACGGGTATTCATGATAAGGACGAAAATAGATATGGGATGAGGTGAATAACTGACACACTGACTAAACAATAATACTAATTACAGTGTTCGCCACGACAAAATGCAACAACTACTATGAACTAATCAAACCAAATAACTTGCGTGACAATGACAGGATAGTAGGTTGATGAAGTAGAAGTCCTGGTGGTTGCCCGGAAAGGAAATGTTCCTTGGGGATGCCCAGAACAGACAGGTAAGTTCCTTGGGGATGCCAAAGACAGAGCGGAGCCTGAGACTCGTCGCCGTAACTAACGAAGAAACACAGAAGTAGAATTGGCGGAAACCCTCTACGCCGGGAGAAACCAATCAGGAGATGCGGAAGAAAAGAAGTCGGAGAAGTTCGATGGAATGGAGATCGTCTGCGGCCACCGCTGTACACCAGGTGTAGTAGGATGGCGGTCGGATCAAGTTTGGAGCTGCCACCAGTGTAGCGTACTCGTCGCACTTCAGCTATTCCCGAGGGTTTCAAACCTCCTAATCTCCAAAGTTCAAGTTGAAAAGATTAGGTTAAGGATTGGGCTTATTATAAACGAGCACGAGACACAACTAAAAGGAGCGCAGTCCAGCAGGCCATAATATAAGGAACCCGCTGGGCATGCGCAAAGGGTGATCGTGGAACAAGCTCGAAGATGACGAGAGGGTGTGCGTGATTAAGGAAATTGGAGTGTTCGCATGAAATGAAAGGGATACAATGATAATGTTTACGGATGAACAATGCGTGCGGGAAAGGAGAGTTGTGTGAAGAATGTGGGGGTTGTACCACCACAGGTAATATGAACCCTACGAACAACATGGCATATGTGCCAAATTGCGTATCCGCTGCGAACATGCCGAAACTTTTTCTGAGGTAAAATAGCTGTATCTTCTACACCATTGAGGCTACAGACTATCTGAAGAGCTCAAAATGTTCAGAATGGCCATGTTTAGGGGTGTCATAAAAGAGGAAAACTTTGTAACTTGATATTTTATGAGAAGAGTAGCTAAAACATTGGCAGACACCCTACAATTTACAGTTCACAGGGTCATGTACATGTAGGTATAAACAGTACAGGGGTATGCTAACTTCCATTGCTGGAAGCTGCTACAGTGCATGTTTTTGCAGGCTTTTGCAGGTTTTTGCAGGCTTTTGCAGGTTACGTTCAGTCTGAACAGAAAGAGGGTATCTAACTTTGTGAAGAATAAGGCAATGGTAAGTTATACCAGCTACCATATTATGTTCTACCATGTGTTTCAGGATAGGGGAAATCTTTTTTGGTGGCATGCAATCATTATAAACTTGTGTTCTCAGGATGAGGTACATCTTATGCTCCTTGTGCTGGACTCAAGCCTACCAATCTCAACAAGTGCATCCTTTAGAACAGGCAGAACTATCCCAGCAGGGGCCTGGCATAGATGTATCTGAGCGACGCAGCAAGAGATTTAAGCCCAATGTACCCTCAAATATCTGCATCTTTTGTAGCGCAGATCGCATCACAGTTCGACAGAAGACTATACACACACTGTACAGGGTATCTGAAAAACCAATGGCACAAAAAGGTACTCAATGCAGGTGTACTATTCAGAGACCATGTGTACACAGAAACTGCCGCAATGTGTGATGTAGGTGATGTTTTTGCTGCTGATATCTTATATCATGATCATTGTCGCAAAGGTTATTTCAATAAATATCAGGCTAGAATTGAAGAAATAATGAAAAACCTTGAAATGGAAGATTCGGTCACAGCCGCAGATGATTCCTTCAAAGCCCCCTGATTTTTGGCCCTTGAGCTTGATTTCAGTAGATCAGCGTACAGTCTCACTTCCATCAGATATAGGCTAAATGAAGGTTCAGCTGGAACGGTGTCAAACAGAGCAATCAAACAGCTCATCATCGAGCTGTATGGAGATGCTGTCTGCTTTACATACCCAAGCAATTGTGCAGCTCTGGGAGATAAGCTTACGAGGTGTCTCCCAGCACTCCATGCACTGATTGGGTGTGATACCACCAGTAAAATATCTACTAAACTCGCAGCCCTGAAAGCCATCCGTAACCCAGGAAGTTCTTCCCTGATACTGGATTTTGATAATCCACAGCTCACAGAAAGTGCGGTACTGATGGCAGAGACATTCTTAGTTAAGAGTCTGAAACCATCTACAGACTTGGAGACATTTGATGACCTGTACCTTGCTGCATTCAATAGCAACGCCCTCAAAATGGACTTTGAGAAAGCCACTTGTACCTCAGCCAACGCCAGGAAGCACATCCATAGAGCTTATTATCAGCACCAGCTGTGGGTCCAAGCCCCATTTAAAGACGCCACTACCATTTTGGATGCTGAGTCCTATGATTTCATAAAAAGGGGCAGTTTACTACTTCCTGAAATAGTGATTTCAAAGCCTGAAGGCCTGCTGGATCCCTGCACGTGTGGAAAAATATGCTCACAAGAATGGGTGTCCCTGCAGAGTAGCCAAGATCAAGTGCTGCAAGTACTGCAAGTGTAAAGGAAGTGATTGTTGTAAAAACCCTATTGTAGAATGAACACTTCTCATATATATTACTGATCACCATTTTTAAGAAATTTGTTACTTTTTAACTCTGATACATGCCAAAGCCTGGAAGATGGCCAATCTGGGTATTGTGGTGGTGTAAAATCATGTAAAATATCAAGTTACAAAGTTTTATTTTTTGATGACCTCCTAAGCATGGCCATTCTGAACATTTTGAGCTCTTCAGATAGTCTGTAGCCTCAACGAAGTAGAAGATATAGCTATTTTACCTTAGAAAAAGGGGGCGTGGTCATTTTTCGACATGTTCACAGCGGATACACTATTTGGCACATATGCCATGTTGTTCGTAGGGTTCATATTACCCTAAAACAGTTGAGTTATCCTCCGCTAAATGAAATGCATACAAACATGACCCAGGTCCTAGACTACTGCAACAAGAAATTCAAGTTTTTGTCCAGTGATGATCCTTCCAGAATCACCACAATCTGTATCATGTCATCCCATTGTATATGCATTCTAAGTTCAGTTAGGTTATAAGCTGTTGTGTTAAAGTTTGTTGTGGATTACTGTAGACTAAAATTGGGAAAATTAGTTCATCAGAAGTTAAACCTAACAGAAGCAGACCGTGTTACCTGCTTGTGTGAGATCTACCATACCGGTAAAGCCACTGGTTGCTCGCCTCACACTAGCCATGGGGCACAAACTTGCTGAAGCTAGGAATAGCTTGTGGTGTCTCTGGTCCTTCGACCCCATACCAACTTCCAGCTCTGGAATTTACAACTCCTGAGCAGTCAAAACTATAAATGTCAGGCACTAGCAACTCATGCTTTTAAATTTGTGTCTATAATGCAATCTCTAAATTCAATGCAAAATTGGTCATCTCCTTTGATTGGTAAAGGGTCTCAGAGCAAGAGACTGATCACTAGTATTGGGAAGGGTAATAAAGGGTAAGTAATACAATACTTTGCATGCTATGTTTGGAGCACAGATTAGTCGACACAACAAAAACAGTAAAATACTTTATTGTATACTGAGCATTATTTGTTAAGATTTTGATGATTTCTTAGGTAGCTAGCAATTATAATAGAGCAATAAAAATGATATAGTGGCATCTATATGATATATCCAATGTAAGACTCCACAACCCTCACAGTGAGAATTATGGAACGTAAAACATGTTGTCAATGTTCAGGTCTAGCAAACTGAACAAGTAGAAGTCTTTAAAGAACAACAAACTAACATGTGTACATCACCTTATTATATTCATGATCCTTCCAGAATCACCACAATCCGTATCAGTCATCCCATATATATGCATTGTAAGTTGTCTTGGGAAAATTTGTTCATCATAAGTTAAACCTAAAGAAGCAGACCATGTTATCTGCTTGTGCGAGATCTACCATACCGGCAAAGCCACTGGTTGCTCGCCTCACACTAGGCACAGGGCACAAACTTGCTGAAGAAGAATAGCTTGTGCTGTCTCTGGTTTCAACCCCATACCAACTTCCAGCTCAAGAATTAACAACTCCTGAACAGTCAAAACTATAAATGTCAGGCATTAGCAACTCATGCTTTCAAACTTTTCTACTTGGGAGAATTTCTCATGTTTATATAGCTAGCTATCAAGAAAATATAACAAAATGAAAATTATAAGACCATGCAACACACTAGATCCCATATTGAATACTAAGTTTGTATTCATAGTTACTAAGTCAGTGGTCTTTTTATAGCACTACATTTTTCAATTCATATTAACCACTTGAAGCATATGTTGAGGAACTCATGATCATTAATCATGCTGTCGTTATTACGATAAGTGTGATGATTGTTGCTTGCCAGACTCATTGTTTCATTTGTCTGATTCTCAGTCTAAAGAACTTCAATCTGATTTGTCTACATTCAAAGATACTTTCTCCTCTGTACCTGGTATGACTAATATTTGTTTGTTCAGAAGTGATAGTACCTATCAAATTGCCTCCTTATCGCGTCCCTAATGGCATACCAGACCAATTCAAGGCTGAACTAGATGCTGCGTGGGCTCAAGATGTCAAGTGTTGCTGTATGGGCATTCCAATCAATTCCAGTTAGGTTTAAAAGCTGTTGTGTTAAAGTTTGTTGTGGATTACTGTAGACTAAATTCCATTACTCTTTCATTACCATTTTATATGCCTACAGTAGAGGAAGTCACTGCTAAGTTAGGTGGCGCGTGATACTCTCGAAGATACTCACAATAGTTTCCATCAAATTCCCATTGTAAAAAAAATTAGTGATAAGACTACTTTCATCACACCATTGGAAAATTTCGCTATCTTTGCTTACCCTTCAATTTAAAAAATGCCCCATTTCATTTTCAATCCCTGACATCACAGTGCCTGTCTTCAGTGTCTTATTGTTCTACACATTATATTGATGATGTGATTTCTAAACCATAGTCACAATACTTATCTGATCATGTTCATTCAGTTTTGAGTTTGATCAAAAAAGCTGGAATCACCATTAAACCCACCAAATGTGTCTGGGTAGCTCCTTCCGTGGAGTTTCTTGGCATGGTGGTTAGTGCAAATGGTATCAACATTCCACATGCATGCACATCTACCTCTACTCATACAAAATCATTACCAGCTGCAACTTCTGAATCTTTATCACCAAATAATGTTTCATGGTCATCTCTTGTGATATCAGATTTTAATCACATTCTCTCTCTTATTGCTAATCACTTATCTCTTATTATGCCGATTGGTATGTCATGCCTCCTCCTTGGTGTGGGTGGTGTATTATTTGTTTGTAGGGATGGTGCAGACTTACCGGTGCCCTACTTCAGCAGGCAGACTAAGCTTCATGAAGAGAAATATTCTGCCACTGAGCTGGAATGCCCAGTCATTGTTGAGTCTTTCAAACACTTCAGGGTGTATCTTATTGGAACCCACCTGTTCCTACATCAATGAACAATATTATTACAATGATCATTATGAAGTAGAATTAAGTTATTTACATTGCTGAGGTACCTGTTAGCAAAAAGAACATACATATAAGTTCTCTGACACAAAGTTTGATTTCCTGGTGTCATTGAGTATGTCAGCTAACTGAGTTACACTGAGCACATTTGATGCCTGTTAGGAAACTGGATACTTAGCGAATCAGTATACTGGTTTGCCTGGTGCCCATATTCCTGTTCCTCCAGTATCACTAATAAATTTGGAAAATTTAAAAGATTCTCGAGAAGATTAACCGTCTGCAGTAGAATACCTCCAATCGATATTTTAATTGAACGCGATCATTACTTAAAGGGGGAGTGTAACGGAAACTGTGTTAAACTGTGGCGACGAGGAGATTACATAATTTGGGACTATCATTTCCCAAAAAAACAACAACAATTATAACTTAAAATTCATGAATAGGGTGTGTCCCATACTATTAATGAGCTGACTCTGGCTCAGCAGAGAATAAACTAATTTAGAATTCACAGTCAAGTTTGATAGTAAGCAACAGTTATTATAAGCAAACTTGGGATTGAAAACTAACACAATCACTTGAACCATCAATCTTAGTTGTCTGTGAATGTATTAACAAGTTATCTTTATATATTTACTTATACACAAGTAGGAGTATAATAACTTCATTATTTCAAAATTATTTATTCTGGGACCTAGGGATATCCTTCACATTTTGTCTAACTGTATATGATAACTTTCCCCATACCGTCATAAAACCATGCCAACCACATTACTTTTGTAAACTACTGCACATTTATGGGCAGCAACTTGACAAATACTAAAGCATAACTTGATAAAAAATGAACTAGATAATGATGCAAATTTAAAAAACTAGCTCTTGAGCTCTTGATGATTACTTCACTAGTATATCATATGATGTATAATCAATACAAAAAATTCCTGATTCATGAAAGGACTGATTTGCTGTAGTTAAAGTAGAAGTATTGTTGTTTATAGCTGCTGTTTGTAAGCATTAAGAAGCCATTTTCATATCATAAATAACACCATCAATGGAAAATTGATCATTTATAATTGCAGTTGATGCCAACTATTAAGTCAGTGTAATGATCAACATGCTATTTAAAGCTGATATTGAGATTTAAGTTTAATTGTTTTAAAGTTTGGTTTATGATGTTTTACTTACAAAGCAATATTGAAGTAAAATAATTAATCGTACTTGGTAATGTAGTGTCCTTACATTATTAAGCATAGAATACATTAGCTACTCATGTGCAGAAATTACTTGTCATTGATATTAGGTAGCCATGTAGCTTAAAAATACTTTTTGTGGTGGAAGCAGCAGGGAGAAAACCAAGTTGGCTGCCACCAGAGTATCAGAGAGCACTTACAGAACCCTTTCACAGGCCCTTAGCTAGCCAGCTGCTGCTGTTTAAAGCAGAACAGAAGGTTCACAAGAGTTAAGTGTGGTAGTTGTACTTAAGCATAACACTGAGAAATACATGCTCACACCAGCCATTATAATATAAAACTAGTCTGGGCATGCTCAATGAAAGTCTGGTGACACAGGAATGATGCAATGGGAAGTTGGAGATAAATGTTGTCATTGATATTAGGTAGCCAAGTAGCTTAAAAATACTTTTTGTGGTGGAAGCAGCAGGGAGATAATGTGATGTGTTCAGTGTTTCTAGTGGGAGTGTTCAGGGGTGTGGTTTATAGGAATGTGGTAGGTATTCTACCACACTTTTGTTATGCTATATAGAAATAATACTGTTTTCAAACTTTAATTTTAAAAACCTTAAGTACAAGCCGATCCGACTAACGTATATAAAATTTTCATATAGACCTGTAATTATTTCGTTAACATCCTATGATTGTAATCATAAGTGAATAATGAAGATGTTTACACTACCTTTTTTTTCATGTATGATATGTGTAAATTAATACACTTTGCTTTCTGTGTGCTGTGCTTTAGTTGTAGTAGCTCTTACTCCTGCAGCAGGAATAGCTGGTAATAGTCTGACTATGCAGTGCACAGCAACATTGTCAGTACAGAGTACTCCTAGCTTCACCTGGACGCCATCAACTGGCAGTGCTCAAGCAATAACAACATCAAGTACAACTAAGCATATGTATAGTCAAGATTATTCACTGGGAAGATTACGTGAATCTCAGGATAATAGTGATATTACTTGTCGTGTTACATTAGGAATGCTTTCAATAGTAGCTTCTGTTACATTATCAGTATCTGGTAAGTGGTCACTCATTATTTGCATGTATAGACTTAAGAAACAATTTGATCGTTATTCTAGTTCCCAATGTAGCAGTAAGTATAATGGAGTCTAATGGTCCACCTACTGCCTTAAGAAGTTACACTCTCACTTGTAATATTACACAACTTCCTAATTCTTTGAGCCTCACTAATCCATCTTACGCTTGGTTCAGAAACAACTCACAAGTTATGTCTAATCAAAGACGAACTGTTAATCAGAATCAGATTCAATTCACTTCATTATCTCCATCTGAAAATTATTCATTGTACCAGTGTCAATACATGGCCACTTCAGAATATGTGAACAATAACATGTATGTTAGAAGAAGTGAAACACTTAAACTGATGATTACAAGTAAGCTAAAACATTTATATAACAAGTATGTATGATTGTGATAATATAATCGTGTATGGTATAAACAACTTGCAGTTCAAAAATTGAAATTACTTATATATGTCAATGAATGACTGTTCATAAAATGAAATTACTTGTGTCTGAATGAGAGCAGTCGTAATAAAATTTACTTACAATTTTTATTTATTTATTCAAATTTGGTTGTTTATAACTTTTATGCACTTAGAGACATAAGTATAATTTTCCATATATTATTATTATTATGGTTATAATAATACTCTTACTTGTGTTAACTCTATTATGTTCGTAGTTATTATTATTAAAAAAAAAAATTTTTCTTATTAATATTATCGACAAGAAGATAGTACATATGAAGTAACAGTCACAGCTATTAACAATCAAGAGAGTCAGACATCAGATATTGCATCTACAAGGACTTTACCAACAGGTAAATTCAATGAAACATAATGTAATGAAAGGGTTATTAGATTTAGTGTAAGTTTATATTATGATAAGTCGTAGACTAACTTTAAAATTGTCTGAAATAGTAAAAAGAGTAATAGGTTACTAAACATTTTTTAAAGAATTTGCTCAATCCGTTAAAATATTCACTCTCACATGTTCACTTGATCTGTGAGTATAGCAAAACTATCACTATAGTTAGATTGAAAAATTTGATTCAGCAAATTCTTTCTCACACATTAAACATTATTAAAAGTTATGTAATGGATAAATTGGCAATAAGATATCTTTTATAGTTCTCTTTTGAATAAACAGGTGTGACATAGGTTAAGTTATGCAAGATCAGCATAAATACAGAACTTCAAATGGTTTTTACCTTTTGAATTCGTTTACTTAGAGAAGAATTGAGATAAATCAATGTCATTTCTAGATTTTAGTAGGCTAAAACATGTCTTTAGTTAAACAGCCCATTGTAGCTTATTGCATGCATTCTTTAATTTAGTTGCCTTCAAGCTATGCCCAGGAACTGTTATAATACAAAATAGAATACAACATTATGGCTTGAACACCTAATGATCTTAGCTCCATCCTCCCATTTTACTAGAACTAGTTTTGCTTAAGCAAAATAATACCCTAAGACTCTTGTTTTCTTGAGTACTCACCACACATAAATGAATACATTACAACAGTCCAGTTAATGTAAGTGTCGTATCCAATGTAATACTTATACACAAATCCAAGATAAAACTAGTGGTGTGCTTATAGTTAAAAGCTGACTAAGTATTCAAATTTAGTACATTTTTTCCATATTCAGGAAATTTTACGATGCCTAATCTAAATGAGTATTTCCCAAATTTTAAAAATTCAAAAATAAATTTGACTATTTGAAACGATATATCACAATAAGAAGTGTACTATTACACTTTATGTGAAATAAAAGACATACATGTATATATTATTAGCAATTTAAAGTCAGTCCCTTTAATATACATATTACGTTAATCCTAATGACGAAACTAATACGGCTATCGTATAGAATTAAAATGTAACAATTTTAATATAGCACATACTTTATGAAACAAATAGGGAGCTTATACTTTACAATACTCCACTTTAAAATGACTTTGCTATACTAAACTACCTAATAGCATAACATACTGTCTTTAAATATAGCAATAAATAGCTATTACTTAAAAGACAATTACATCGTCACTTGTAGTAGTGTTAGTGCAGCATTGATATGTATGTATTTATATGCCTTCAGATAATTCAATGCAAACTGAAGTTACAGAGCAACTATGCCAATGTCCAAGAAACACTGGAGAAAGTAATACATCATTTGTAGCTGCAATAGTGATATCTGCCACTTCAGTACTTGTTATATCTACACTTTTATTGGCTATATTTCTGCTGGTTTTAAAAATAAACAGGTCAGTAAATGCTATAATAATATTACTGTTTAAATCGTTTTTATTATGTACAGAAATAAGTCTTCTACTTCTTCCTGTCATGATGACAAAAATGCAAACAAGTATTCAGAGTATGAAGTTGTTGATCACTCAAATATCTCAGGCAAATCCATGAAGAATTCTAATAAAGAGAACATTAGCATGGTTAGCTGTTCTGCTTATGGTGAAATACAGCACAACATGCAAGATGAAAGTGAAAAATGAATGTGACACTGTACAAAGTACATTACTAACACAAGAAAAAAAATTTTTGTGGCAATACTAATATATATGTAACAACCTAAATAGTAAAAACATTTCATTTTTTTTATAATGACCAAATTTCACAAAGTGTGTATACTCCTAGCTTGGTAGTTATGTATTTGTCTGAAAATCACAAGAATAATTGTTAAGGTTACATGCACAACTAGACATAATCACTACCATTTTCAGATTTAGACGCATTATTGTCTTCACATCATATTATATACTTGGCTATGTTATCAATGAGTTTTTTTAAAAGGACTAACAATAGAATTTGCTGCTTACAGGCTTATGATAAATCAGTTCTGACTGACCCTACAAGTGGTCCATGCAGTAGAATGACTGACTACTGTAAACCTAGTGCATATGCACTGAGGGTTATTAATGTGTGAGCTAATTCTTGCAGGTTTTCTAGTCTTCTTCAGTATTGTATGAACTTAATAACTTTAAAACATTTAAAAAGTAATCAGTACTTTTTAAATATTATTGCTTGCTCTTATTATCTTTTTGTCTTTACATAAACTTCAGCAATTCTTTAATTCATGTCTCTTGCATTCTATACTGTATCTACTTCAGTTTTCTTTGGTATTATGCTCATTATTTGTTTTTATGCTATGCTAGCAATGCTCATCATTATAGTAATTATGCTTCTTGAACTCAGTTATTATGCTCAAATTATGTTCATAGACAGAGTCCAAAGGACACTTCAATCACATTCACAACTATAAAAACATCCCTGTACACTTTGACTAATGGAACCTTCAAATGGAATTGCCAACATAGAGGATATTTCTTATTCTCACACATTAATTTAAGAAATCCCAAAGCCAGTTTCTGGAAAAATACATCAAATTGTCATTGTAACAGTAACAGTAGCTACAATAAAAACTAATTATTTTTTATTTTGGTCAACACCTACCTGTTATGCTCATAATTACACAATCCCTATAGCATGTAGCTTTCCATACCTAAGACAACTTGTGGTGAAAAGTGCTGAATCAGCACTCATAATCAGCAACACTGAATATTATAATCAGCACAATAAAAACATTCCTAGTTATTACAAGGAAATACGAAGCTATTACATCATTTATATTTTAATAGCATGCCCAAAATATATGGTCTAATTGTGTTAAGATCCCAGATGAGAATGAACATTTTAAGACCAAGGTATTTACAACTAATACATAATTTAATGATAAATAATAAATACATAGATACATACGTGCTAGAATAATTTCTTAATTAGGGTGATACAATACGACAAGCACCAAGATGTACTTGAGGAAGTGTGTTCTCAGTGCAGTGATCTTTACACTAGATTAGATAGGAACTCTTATCATTCAGACACTATGTAATTTTGACAATGTCCAATATTTCTAATTGTTCTGTCCTCTGTCTATAACTCCAACTAGAGTGCAATTTTTAATGATAGAGTAATTCAGACTATAACAACAAATGAGGTTCAAAACGTTGGGGGGGGTGAGGGCAAGTGCACCAAGTGCTATACCAATGAATAATAATAAAGATGATCATGATGAAGTAGGAGTAAGTTCTTTACTTTACATTGCTGGTACCTGTGAACAAAAAGAACATACACATAAGTATTGCCATACAAGATTTTTTTGACTCAAAGTTCATTACTGGGTGTAATAGATTGAGGAGGTAAGGGAAGTCGTCTGAGCTGACTAATTCCAATTAGCACATTACGTGCATGTTCAAAATCTGTTACTTAGTCAATCTAGCGAACCTGTAAACTGGAACGCCTATTGCCGCGTATTCCTGTATCTCCAGTATCACGCATAAAATAACAACCTTCTCGTGAGAAAATTTCAAACATTCTTGGGAATACCAACCGTTTGCCGTTTAATCCCTTTACCAATCATTGAATTAAAGCAGTCATTACTTAAAGAGGGTGTGTCACGTAACTGTGAACTGTCGCGAGAAGGAGAGCAAGATGGCTGGCGTATTGATGGTCGCCTTCTTGGTTGCTAATCTGTTCCTTTTGGATCAAGTAAATGGACAAAGTAGTAAGTTTGTATTAATTGTGGGTTACTGGTTAGCTAGCTTCAGGGCACAAAATGTTGCTGATAAAGTAAACGTTGGTGTCAATGAGAGTTGGAACTGGGAGGCCAGAGGAGGCCTCTCCACTTTGTGTCCAAAATAAGTAATGGTTGTTAAACGATGTACGTTTCAAGTTATTGTTTTAAGCACTCAATCAACCATAGTCATTTAGCTAAAGCTTTAGGGGGGAAAAATAGAAACTGCTAGCTAACCATTATTGTTTGGATAATATTCAGGGAGTAAATCCTAGTGCTTTACACCAATTGAGAATAACTGTGTCAAACTTAACCACTTGATAATGAATATTTTGCATGTACAGTCTATTTTGTAGGTTAGAGTTAAGTCACTAAGCCACTTTGGGAATTATCGTGCAATAGCATGTTGACTACAGTTTTCCATTATTTTATATGATATATATATATATATATGCATATAATTATATATATATATATAGTATTTCCTCACATATACCACACGCGTTGTTTTCTTTTCAAACCTTTAAAATCGTGCACAGTCTAATTTGAGGACGCGTTGTTTTCTTTTCAAACCTTTAAAATCGTGCACAGTCTAATTTGACTGAATCACATTATGTTGTACAGATAGCATGGATTGGGCAGTGTTAGCAGTTGAAAATGGAAAGAAGTTAAATATTGTAGCGGTAGCTAGCTTAGCTAAATTGCTAGTGACTCATCCATCATCAATCACACATTAATCCTCCACTTACTCATCCATCCAGTTCAGGATCTATACCAGCAAATTTGGATCAATTAAACAAGCAGCATTAAGGGTAGTTTGACTTGTGATTCAGTCAATTTTCTGGTATCAAAATAGTATTTATAAAAGTATAGCTTGTGAAATAGAAATATAAAGAGTTGTCAATTTAAAAAAATTGGTGATGATCATCAATTATTATTATTTTGGGGTGCAATCTAACAAGGCAATTTCTCACATGAACATTTTTAAACCACCACTAATCATCATATGCCCTTGGAGCCCCCTCATACAAAAATATCTTCCTACATCATTGTTATAATATAATATGTGACCGGATTTGTGAAAACCCGGCTAAACGCGGCATCTAAAGTTTTCTAATTTATTCTACCAGTAGGCTGCACGGGGCCCTGGGATGCCTTCCTCCTAATTTGGAAGCTGTAGCACAAGCCGTCTTCGCCCTACGCACTACAACACTTCAGTATTTTTGCTACACTTATTATTTCTGATTTCGAAAAAACGCCGGGTAAAGGCGTTGCTAATGTCAGGGGGGGGCGTGCCTTGTGTCCGTATACTATTACTGCGTGTCTCCGGGACACTATGGAATAAACCGGTTACAGGCGGATTGAAAGAAGTCTAAAAGGCTTAATGCAGGGCTCCTTAAGAAACTATGATGGCGAGAATTGCGTGAGTACGTGAATTATGTAGAATAGTAAGTGAATTAGTTAGCTACAGTTTTTTCCCGGCTGTTAGTGAAAAGCCCGCCAATAATTTCTTAGCAACTCTCCGTACACGAGTCCAACCGGCTAGTGTTTCTAGCCTCCTAGTGTGAGTTCTAGAGCACGCCAGAGCTTACAACTGCGTCATAAGCTAGAGCTAACTGGTGTCTATCCATTTCTGCCATATAAAATTTTTCGAAAAAAATCGACCAATAAGGCTTTACCCGGTGATACTGAAAAAAATTGTTTGCCGCGTTTAGGCGGATTTTCCCAAATCCGGTCACATATGTGGACTTATTTGTGGCATATTAGTTATAGAAAGTCGTAGAAGCATTAACCATTCAAAATATATTTCATGTAGGTGAGCCATGAAAATTGACAGCATAAACAGTATACATAGTTTAAGAGAGTTAGGTTCTTTCTTAGCTAACTTTACTCCTTCCTATACATTTGTGCATATTTATTTTTATAAAATAATATCTATATTAAGATATACTACAGTCCCATGCATTTTAATGCAATAGACAAAAGAAATGACATATTAATAACTACTATTTAGCTCGACAGTTTCACACATTACATACAGAAGTCAAAGTGTGTTTAACTTATTGATTTGCTGATGTTGAACTGCACCATCTAACCCATTCATCTGCACAATCGCCTACGTGCTCAAGGTGAATGCAATGTAGGGGGAAAATGTTTCCCCTAAACGGAATATATTAAAGCTATATTAAAATTATTGTTCTATTGCTTATATTTTCAGAAAAGAGAAGCTACTATGTAGCTAAGATAGTCGGGCTACAAATAAACTTAGCATTTGTGTGAACAAAATGGTGGGCTTAAATATACATATTTGTTTTCAAAATACATAATAGTTATGGCTACATTTACATCCTAAGAACTAAAATTTATTATCTTATCGTTTGAATATCCCTAATATTAGCTCCATCGACTGGTTTATATTTCATATTAAATGATGTAATTTATCCTCCTGGAGCATCTGTTCTTCTCAGTGACATTGGGAATGAATCAGAAGGCCGTGGTGCTGGATCTACATTGAGATGTATCACTACAAATGTCAACATTGGTTGCTGCAGAGGACACGATAATGATACCAATCCTGTTCCATATGGAGGGCGTGTTGGAGAATGGCTATATCCTGATAATTCTATCGTTCCTCGTCCCGCTGATGCATTAAATTTCAGCAGGAGGGGGTATTTTCAGGAAGTGCGTCTGACTTTAGAGTCTGGTAAATCTGCAGGACGACCAGGAATATACACATGTAATGTTCCAGACGGTGTTACAGGAGAAGATAGAAGAGCCACAATTTTGTTAGTGTCAAGTAAGTACTAGTACAATCAATGTGAGATTTCATGAAATTCATACCTGTGTATAAATGTATGCATATAGATTTAATTAGAGCAATAACGGGGGTACACATATAATTTCTCACAACTCAAGGGAATTAATATGTTAAATATTTAAGTTTTAGTATGTTATTTTTTCTGCTAACGGTATTGCAATTTCTTTAGCTTTGACAGATTAATTCAAAGCTGTAATTTCTTTAAAGTTTAAGTTCAACTGTAATATACAACAAACACATGTATGACTGAGCCTAATCTTAATAGTATTGACACAGTTAGAAATCCTAGATTGGGCCGGCGGCATCAGTGTAGATGATACGGCCATAGCCATACCACGGTAGTTACACATATGTGACCGTCTACAGGAAAACCAGGCACAACGCGGCACCCTTCGAAAATTTTTTTTTTGCACTTACAGAGTTGTTGGCGTCCAGATATTTAGCTCTCCAAGTTGTATCGTCGTAGCTTAAGTCGTTCCCGCTATAATAGACCTAACCGTTCCCTTCCGTAGGCTTGAAACAATACATTTTTAAGAAATCGATCGATCTTTTATCGATATTTACGCACGCCGCGTTGTGCCCGGTTTTCCCGTAGACGGTCACATATGTGTAATAATAGTTTTGTGCATCCGAACTACTGCAAAAGTTTTGTATCAGATTATTTGTTGCATAATTTTGGACTATTTTTTTCTCATAAATAAACAAACCAACAATATATACAACACACTATGAGCTGGCTCCAGCTCTGCTGAGAATAAATAAATTTCATATCATTAGCACTGGATTTGCCTCTTATCATGCAAACGTTTTCTTCAATTTTGTGGGAGTACATGTCATCTTGCAAGCACTAATCCAGCAAGCATTATGTTGCAAATAAGTGTAGTCACACTCCAAGAATACAATTATGCATTATTAGAACTACGTACCTGTTTGTTTATATATGTGAAACATCTGGTTCTCACAAACACTGAATGTAAACTATAAGCATGTTTGTTAACTAATAATATAGTCTTTACTGACTTCTACACACATGGTGTCACTGACTTGATACTTCCGTATTGCATATTGCTTCATAATGTTTATTTAATTTAATCATAATTGAAAAAGTTTCTCTGAGGTTATATTGGTAAAGTGAAGTGTTACTAATAACAGTAGAACGCAAAATTCACAAAATATTCTATGGTGTATACTGAACAGGGCCTATTACCTGTTGCCACAAGGGAAATGCATTAAAGTAAACAAATTACAAGTTGTACACAAATATTTCTTAGCTTCTTTTAAACTCCTTCAAATTGGTTCATGATTTTTCAACATTGTTAAATCTACGAAGTCAAAAACAATGGTTTTAAGGAGAGATCCTAAGCCTTGTAATAACTTGATCTGTAAGGAATTGAACATTACACCACATGCATGTGTAATAGGAATAAGGGTATCGGTGTGGTTATAAAAAATTATAGTGTAACAGTACACACAGTATTGCTCCTCAATGTCACAAAAGTGTTGCTGGAGTATTTCTTCTGGTTATTTTTAAGAGTATGTGAGCTATCTACACAGCAAAGATGTTTGTCATTAGGTTATTAGCTATATTGAACTAACAATTATTGTATAACTATTGCACTAACAATTATTGTTTTCTTCTGCCTAGCTATTGCTTACTGTTTCATACTACAAAGTTACATAAGCCTTAATAGTTTCACCATCTATATTTAGTCAAGTACTTTAAGCCTAAACCTTATAATTTGATCAGATAACTATAAGTTGATCAGACTCAACACTTATAGTAGCTACCAACCTAGCCTTTGTTCCACCACAATGGTTGTGTAATAATTAAAGTGTACAGTAGTCAGTATTATACAATGTAGAAGGTAGTCATTTCAACAGTTCATTGATATAAGAGTTGAAATGTCTCTATCATATTGCAGTGGAGATTCCTCATAGCTACCTCATGGATCCAAAGTCCATTATCTTGCAATATCTAAAGGAACAAATCTTCTACAAATTCACTCACAAAAAACACAACAAAGGACTTGTGTCCATGAAATACTAGAATTAAAGAATAATTATTAAACTGTAGACATTATTTTTATGATATGAAATTTTATTGAATGCACTAAATGCATATTATAGTTTTTCTAATCCCATGCCATACAATCAATTTTCAGTCATAGAACTTTTTGTAATGTGTAATATTTCAGGCAATGTGGCTGTAACAGTTCTCTTACAATTTTTATTGGTAGTCTCTGTTGTTGTTATTTTTGTTTTTGTGCCACTAACAATGTCTGGGTCATAATGATTACCTGCTATAGAGAATCAACAATATTTTGATTATAACATATGGAAGTTGAAGTCTTTCCCTGTTATTGTAAGAAAATCACACTCAATGGTTATAATAACGCACCAGATCTGATTGCATTTTAAGTAAGAAATAGGCTGGAGGTGTGTGATATCGTGCTTTGTCTGATGCTGCACTGGGAATCTTACCACATCGCAGTAGAGAAAATGTCAATATCAATTACTATTCTTGCGTCCTCAGAATTTCTTATGAGGCTTTCTTATGCATATACCTTGCTTGAATCAAGGTATGCAAGATGATAATAGCAGTAGTTTTGTAAGCTGTGTACCTCCATCTCTCTGTCTTTTTTGTCCCTGGTGCTCTGATTATTGAGAATTAACCTTTGAATTAGGTATGCAAGATACTGTGTTTGAATTTCAGCATTTTTTTGAGAAACAGGAGGCTGTAAACTCCAAGTAGTACGAATTTTTTGGTAACGCCCCCTACCATCACATCATAATCACATGATCAGTCTTTCTTTTTTACATGCTTATTTGCATTGAAATTGTACCTTTTATCTATGACTTCCCTTATAGCTAATGAAGTAAATGCATTTTTAGATGATTGTATGAGTATTATAAGTTACCTCATTAGTATTACCACAATTTTTTATTGAATTTTTTACATTAATTCGAAAAGGCTTACAGTAATGACACTATAATTATAATAAATGTAAAATTGTGTATAAACATATTATACATATAAAATAATTAGCTACAATTGCAGCTTATTTCCACCAGAATGACTACGTATAGTAAAATGCATATTCAAACTTATGTACACTAAAAAACATCTAAACCAGGGTCTCTATAACATTCAGTAGATCTAATTTGCTGGGTTAAGATAGTATTATTGGCTTCCTATTTCATTTATTATAAAATAGTGAAGTAAAAAAAAACGTTGTTTGTATACGAGTAATACCAAGAGTAACCCATGCTATTCGTGATTAGTAGCAAGAAATGTGATTGAAATAGCACGAGCCGAAACCGATTATTATTACAATTCTTTTACGAGTACTATTGAGTTGTAATAGCTCAAGTTACCCGTGCTATCACTCGCTAATATTGGGACACGTTTGTTTACCCTTTGCGGACGAACGCGGGCAAGCAATTATGTAATTAAATACACACACGCCGTAAAACCAATTAGTTGCCGAGACGACGACGTTTTACCAGTGGAGTTCGACACGTGGAAAAAGAAAACGGGCGAGTGTTTCTTTTGTGTTAGGCCTCAAATAATCTGCCTCTAGCGTTGTAGCTATGGTAATTCGTTAGTTTATAGTTTATAGAGTTGTTTTGAATACAAACTTAGTTGGAATTATCGAGGAGGCCATAGTTTGTTAGCTATTTTTTTAGCTTATATTTATGAAAGGAGAAATCACACCCAAGGTAAGTTCTAGTTTTAGTTTGCTTATTTCTAGCTACTTTAGGCCTTTACTTCTTAGTAGATGTTCTATTTGAAAATAGCTAGACACAAAGTGTAGAGAAAAATTTTTTTTTATTTAGTTGGTGCACTTGATATAAGTTATACTTATTTTATAAGACTTATTTTGTAGAATAGAGATTGCAAAATGTATACTATGTAAGCTACTGAAAGTTTTAGCGCGCTACAAGCTCTGTAACTGTAATAACAGAGCGAAAAAGAGCTTGTCACGAATTCGTGACAGCCGTATTCTCTTGACGCACCCGGTGTGTCACGAATTTGTGACCATCGTACGCGCGCGTTAAGTTACGGCGGTCACGAATGCGTGACGATCGTACGCAAAGGGTTAAGTGTTGATTGTTTTTTGTTTGTTTTTATCATTTTCCGGGTAGCTACGCTGTATCGTTCACTAACTATCTCCTTATTTCAGGATTAACTTCCACTGGAACTTCATTTTCAACCTACAACTCCAACTAATCCGTTGAAAAAAAAAATTCCGCCTAATACAGATAGATTATCTGAGTCTGCAACTAGAAACTATTCGAATTGTATGTTACAAAGGCTAGAGTTGCATACATGCCACTTACTTTACTATTTCACTTTGCTACAGTGATAATTTACTAAGTTTCTGTGTTATTTCACTTAGTTTACATTCTATTTCACTTAGTTATTGTGCATTTTCACTTTCACCTTGCTATTTCATTTGAACAACGATTGTCCCCATATATTTTATTGACGAAATTCGACTTGGAAAATACAAATTTTCGAATTTACAAATCTGAATCGAATTCTTGAAAAACTTGATAGAACATTGTTAAAAATTTTATAAGTGAACAATAAATTGCTTATATGAATAAGTTAGCTTTTATCTGCTCAGGGAAGCCCTTCTCCAAATAACAGCGTATTCGTATTCTTAAACTTGTGGTATAAACATAGTATAAGGAGACCTTATATTCAGTATAGATGTTGCTTATATGCAGCTTATAGATTCCTTATAAGCTGACTTTTATAAGCTTGTTATAAGTGTGGAATAAGATAGCTTATACCAAGCTTATACCAGCTTATAACTATCTTATACCAAGCTTACACCAGCCTATAGCTATCTTATACCAAGCTTATATCCAGCTTATAACTATCCTATACCAAGCTTATACACAGCTTATAACTATCCTATACCAAGCTTATACCCAGCTTATATTATCCTACACCAAGCTTATAACTATCCTATACCAAGCCTACACCAGCTTATAACTATCCTATACCAAGCTTACACCCAGCTTATATTATTCTATACCACACTTACACCCAGCTTATATTATCCTATACCAAGCTTACACCCAGCTTATATCCTGTGTCGGAATAAGGCAGACCATTATTCAACTTATACTCACCCAGCATTATTACGAATCCAAAGTCACAAGAAAATTTTTTTTTTTTATCAAGATATGTGACCGTCTATGGGAAAACCGGGCACAACGCGGCGTGTGCAATATCGAGAAAAGATCGATCGATTTCTTAAAAATGTATTGTTTCAAGCGGACGGAAGGGAACGGTTAGGTCTATTATAGCGGGAACGACTTAAGCTACGACGATAAAACTTGGAGAGCTCAATATCTGGACGCCGACAACTCCGTAAGTGCAAAAAAAAAATTTTCGAAGGGTGCCGCGTTGTGCCTGGTTTTCCTATAGACGGTCACATATAATGGCTAATCATATAATGTCTCGTAAACTGTTATTCGTTTTGTTCATATATTTCTTGATTGTCTTCCTCTCCCATAACATCCTTAACTGTACACTTTGTACATCCCCGTGCAACATGTCTTTGTTTCAATGAATCCCTTTGCCTGTTTCCTCTTGGATAACTTGATGGCATGCTGTCCAAGTAGACATCTTACTAGCTATAAACTTAATTAATGCTTGTGGTGGGATGGCCGGTCGGGACAGGTATAGGCTGCCACCTGAGTCGCGCCAAATCTCTATGCTAGCTTCCCGAGGCTTTCTAAAGCCTTCAAACCCCCGGTTATCAACCCGAGCGAGTGACAAGGGTTGGCTTTGATAAAGATTCAACGAGGCACAACTGAAAGGTTGCGCATACCCGCAGGCCATGATATAGGAAACCCATGAGCATGCATAGTAGGTGACATAAAGATCAGGTGATGGCGTGCGTGATGAGGAATTAGAAATAGACAAAGAAGCTATTGTTACACGGAAATAGTTCGTAATGATTGAAGTGTGTGCGTACTGTGAATGTGCTGCCGGTTGATTAAGGATCTGGTGGAATTCACGCCACCGTGACCTAAGCCGTCGTGGGCAGAGACTAAAACCTTGCGCCTAAGGGATGTTGGCACAACCAGGGCATGAGAAACAGTGTTAAGCGTGGATGTCATACACATAAGTAGGTCTTCAACTACAAAGAATTGCTTTTCTCCTTTCCGGGCTAACTCCCATAGAGGTGCCAAGGAAGCGTCAGATTTCTGAAGGGCAACAAATTCTTGCTTAGACACACTGTGGGTGGACAGCTCTCCAGAACAACGATCTCCGAGTAACGACGCCACCAATTGTGGGTTGGCGGCGATATATGTTGTCAAGGACAGTCTCCACTGCTATGCCACCAACTACGGGCTGGCAAGTTCAATTACTGCGATCAAGATGGTAAGCCGCCAGAGACTCGGACAACTAATACTCAGAAACTCTGACGACCGCTGCCACCAGAGTTCCTACTGACTTGCTAGCCTTTCCCCAAAGTCTAAATTCGGTTTGGACTAACTAAATCTAATGTAGGGAACTAAATGATACGCAGGCGGGTTTGAGTTTATATGGCTCAAGACCAGCATGCGCAAAGGGGATATGAAATGGGGTCAAACGGAAATCCGGGGCACAAAATAAGTATGCATACATAATAATATAACGAAGTGCAACACCAGAAATACAGTTGGCAAATATGAAACACACTGCTTACAAACGAAATGATTATGTAATGACAGACACACACACACAGTTCCAATTATCTCTGTTCTCAGTCTTCTCTTTTAACTTCTCCTCTCATCTTCTCTATTTCCATCTCTCCGCCCACATATCCCCCCACCAAGATTTGGCTTCGGGACAAATCTGACAACCTCCTGGGCGGGGTTAGCATCTGGCTCTGGCCACGCCTGTCTACTCATGCCATCAGCATTGGCATGGTTCTTTCCCGGTCGGTACTCCATACGAACATCAAACTGTTGGAGGGCTAGAGCAAATCTCAGTAGGCGTTTATTCAAAGAGGTCCCATCCAACAAGGCTAAACACAGCCTATGATCTGTCATGACCCGGACTCTCTTTGTATACAGATAAAATTCAAAATGTTTGAGCGAGGCCACAATCGCCAGACTCTCAAGTTCTGAGACGGAGTAATTTTTCTCTGCTGCACGTAACTGTCTCGAGAAGAATCCAACGGGGAGCTCTTCTTCACCACGCAGGACATGCAGGCAACCACCAACACCTGCACCTGATGCATCCGTGTACAGGACGAATTCATCGGAAGCAACTGGCATGACTAACAAACACTGAGTACATAATGACACTTTCAACTTACGAAAACATGAGTCCATTTCTTCTGTCCAGACCACCTGGAGAGGAGCCTTCAGAGAGGTAGAAGGAGTGAGTGCACTAGAACAATCTGCAAAGCCAGGCATGAACCGGCAGTAATAAGAGATGGAGCCCAGAAACGAGCGGAGCTGCTTCTTTGTTTTGGGCTTAGCAAAATTAGCAAGGGCAGTGACTCTGTGTTCAGGGACAGCAAGCAACCCAGCCCCAATCATGTGGCGGCCTAGGTATAACAAATGTTGCCTGCCGAAGCAGCATTTCCTCAGTTTAATAGTCAGCCCTGCGGCACCAAGGCACTCAATGACACTTCTCAAATGTACTAAATGGTCAGACCAGCACTTGCTGTAAATAACCACGTCATCAACATAATTCTTAAAGTAATAAGACACAGGTTTCAAAACATCCTCTATAACAGTTTGGAAAATAGCCGGGGCGTTCTTGAGCCCGAAAGGCATTCTAAGGTACCGAAACTTCCCAAAAGGGCACACGAATGTAGTGAGATGACTAGAATTCTCTTCCATGGCTAACTGGTGAAAACCAGCTGTCAGATCTAACATGGACAAACATGCGTTTGGCCCAACTTGGTCTAAAATTTCAGCAAGGGAAGGTAACCAATATCTCCTTAAGGGAGTAACAGCATTCAATAAACGGAAATCTACACAAATGCAGACACTACCGTCCTTTTTCCTAACAGGAACTATTGGGCTTGCCCAGGCAGAGTTTGATTGGACAATAATACCATCTTGCACCAGCTTATCCAGTTCACTACGAACAGCATCCCTAATACCAACGGGAAAATGCCTGGGGGGCAGGTTAACTACAACAGCGCCGTCTGCAAGTTCAATCTTGCAGGTACCTGCTGAGCACAGACCAGGTGTTTCACTAAAGTGGCTACTCAAGTCACTCAAAAGGGTATCTAATTGATCTTGGCGAAACCCAGGACACACATCATTTCCCAGGGTTGCCTTACTAGTGAGCAGGTTCTGATCAATACCCTGCTCTTCCGCAATCAGGGTAACCGCGTTCACAGACAGCGGTCTAGGTGAGTATACTTTCAAATTATCTCTGTGGGCGAGTCTAACCGAGTGGCCATCCCCTTTGGAGACCTTGTATGTCACCCTAGAAGAGCTACCAACAACCTTGTAGGGGCCTTCCCAGGCAGCCTGTAGGCCAGCCTTCATGCCGGGAACCCTCATAAGCACACTGGCACCCATGTCCAGAGGCTTCTCCTGCTTGTGCTTATTAAAACTCACAGCACGCTTCTCACTATTCTCAGCCTCATGAGCTACGGCCAAGTCATGTATTACTGCTAACTTGTCATTTAATTGGAGGAGCCAATCATCAACATTGACCGGCTCAAATTCCTGGTCAACCCAACCCTTGTATAGGATATCTATGGGACCCATCACATCCCTCCCATATACAATACAATGGAGAGAGAAACCAATGTCCCTATTTGGAACTTGTCTTAGGGTGAAAAGAGCAAGGGGAAGGAATTCAACCCAGTCCAGCCCTGCCTCGGCTTTTGAAAGCATAGGTTTTAAACTGCCGTGCATCCGCTCCACCACACTGTTAGACTGTGGGAGGTACGGGGAAGTTGCAATGGCATCTATGCCTAACATGTCACAAACACCAGACATCAGCTTGGAAAGAAAAATAGTCCCTCTATCTGAGAACACGCGAAGGGGTATACTCGTGCGACTCAAGATCTCTACAAAGCATTGGGCAGCCTCGGTAGCCGAGGCAGTGCGCATTGGCAAAGCATCAGGCCAACGACTGCCAGGCAAACATAAGTGAAAGGATACTTTGCACCTCTCTTGCCCTTGGGCAAGAAACCGACCAGGTCCACACACACACTCTCAAAAGGGACACACACTATAGGTCATTCAATCAACTTAGACTTACGATTTCCAGCACTATTGACACGACTACAAACATCACATGACTTCACATACATCACTATATCATTATAAATTCCAGGCCACACAAAACGTTTACCCAAAACACCTCTCATGCCCCGGACTCCCACATGAGCCGTCTTATCATGGGCAAGAGACAACAGCTTCTGTCTGAAAGCAGTAGGGACAACAATTCTAGACACAGTGGACTCATCCACTATCACAGAATGGACTAGCACTACTATTCTCACCAAAATTACTACGCTCACCCTCAGGCGAGACAATTGTAATATCAGAAATGTCACCAGCAATAGAGCTTGACTCACTAGGAATACTAGACACGGCTGCCAAGTCACTAGAAGACAACAAACTAGGCGGAACGGAAGTATCAGAACTACGCTCCACACTACTACTAGAATTACCACGGCTCAATACCTGACCCTGTTTCTTGCGTTTGCACACTCTATCCGGTTGCTCCCTCTGGCTCATCCAGGTGATCCGAAGAGGAAATGTCCTACAGAGACACAAAACAACAACGCAAAAAATGACAGAGTCTAAAAATGCCAAGTTAGCAAACAAAAACACTAAGACAACAAATGACAAAGTAATAATCAACACGAGACCAAATAAGGAAGTATAAAACTCAGGCTGCCTGTAAAACGCACACACAAACAAAGTGCCACAAATGAAAAACGACTGTGCCACAAAGACAATAGACCTATTAGTGCACAAAACGGAAATGACAAGTCAACTCAGCCGAAACCCAATTAGGCACCACGTGTAGTGAGCTCCAAATACTGATAGAGAAGTGAATAATGGCGAATAACAAACGAAATCGACACAGGAACAATCCACCCGAGTTTGAAATCGGCAGTAGGCGTCCGAATGATAGCTCAATTCGACAAACGTAGGAAAGACTCGTTTCCGCACCGCAGCCACCAATTGTGGGTGGGCAGCTCTCCAGAACAACGATCTCCGAGTAACGACGCCACCAATTGTGGGTTGGTGGCGATATATGTGGTCAAGGACAGTCTCCACTGCTATGCCACCAACTACGGGCTGGCAAGTTCAATTACTGCGATCAAGGTAAGCCGCCAGAGACTCGGACCACTATTACTCAGAAACTCTGACGACCGCTGCCACCAGAGTTCCTACCGACTTGCTAGCCTTCCCCCAAAGTCTAAATTCGGTTTAGACTAACTAAATCTAATGTAGGGAACTAACTGATACGCAGGCGGGTTTGAGTTTATATGGCTCAAGACCCGCATGCGCAAAGGGGATATGAAATGGGGTCAACCGGAAATCCGGGGCACAAAATAAGTATGCATACATAATAACATTACGAAGTGCAACACCAGAAATACAGTTGGCAAATATGTATGAAACACACTGCTTACAAACGAAATGATTATGTAATGACAGACACACACACACACAGTTCCAATTATCTCTGTTCTCTGTCTTCTCTTGATGTGATGCCAGGTACCATGAGTTGCACTTTTGGATGAAATGAGCATTAGAGAGGCTGGGTCTATTAATTACAGCTTCTCTTTGCTCTTGGGTTAACCCAGCAACAACACCTAACATAGCAGCTAGACTGGATATTTCCTTTAAAACTGGGGTGTACGGCATTCATGAAGGGTAAGTTACTTGGCATGATATTGATCTTGTATTTCCAGCCATTGTACCACTGAATGAGTGATTGTGATCAGTTGATATTGTGAAAGTATCTGAAGGGAAACTGGGCTCTACTAAGGAGTTTACTGCTTGAGTATAGAGAGACGGAGGGACTTGAGAAGGAATTAGAGATGATGAGTTAGGAGGGGTGTCGGAAAACAGAGATTGGGCCTTTCTCCTACTGGCCTGAAGTCTAGTGTTCATCATGATTACAGAGGGAGAATAAAATAACTGACACACTGACTAAATAAGTACACAGCTTACAACGTTCACCACAACAGAATGTAACAATGACAATGCACTAATTAGACAAATAACTTATGCTCGAAGACGATGAAGAGAAAATCCAAGGTAGGTACGGTCGGCAAAGGGAGACACAAAGGATCGGTAGTGGAGTCTGACACTCGTCACGAACCAGGAAGACTGGAACTTAGCGGAAACCCTCTACGCTAGAACAGGATATAGAAGCTCGATGGAGAGGTAAGTCCGTTTCAACCACCGCTGGACACCAAGTGTGGTGGGATGGCCGGTCGGGACAGATATAGGCTGCCACCTGAGTCGCGCCAAATCTCTATGCTAGCTTCCCGAGGCTTTCTAAAGCCTTCAAACCCCCGGTTATCAACCCGAGCGAGTGACAAGGGTTGGCTTTGATAAAGATTCAACGAGGCACAACTGAAAGGCTGCGCATACGCGCCATGATATAGGAAACCCACGAGCATGCGTAGTAGGTGACATAAAGATCAGGTGATGGCGTGCGTGATGAGGAATTAGAAATAGACAAAGAAGCTATTGTTACACGGAAAGAGTTCGTAATGATTGAAGTGTGTGCATACTGTGAATGTGGTGGCCCCGTACCACCACAATGTTCCTGAGCGATATGACGGAGAATGGCATAAATGTCTTCTCATCTTGTTCTTGTTTTTCATCTGACATGGTGTCAGGTGTGACATCTGCCCACAGCTCCCTCTTCCGTCCTTCCCTCACCGCCTTGCCCGGGCACTCATAAATCTGTAGAGAATAAATCAATATGGAGTGCAAATAAAACTATTATACATAAGATAAAAACACACGCATAATACATTGTCAATCTGCAGTGATCATAGGTATTGCATAATGGCAAATGAGTGTACACGTTAATAGCTAGATAGTTAAAAGTACTACAGAATCGACACCTATGCCAAAATACTTGATCACTAAACACCCATGCTTACAAACATACCAACCAAACATCACCCTTTCCTATGTATTAATTGATGGCCATTTTTTTCTGTTAAAACAGAAATATGATCAGGTATTATCAGCAAGTCACAAAGCAGTAAATACTTAGTGAATGTCACAATAGAAAAGCTACGACCTACATTATAATTATATAATTGAATATCAGCGAAAATACCAATTCCTTTTCTCTAATTAATGACCACTAGAGGCTATACAATCTTATTAACTTTGGAAACCTAAACTTATTCTATAAAACTGACAAATGTTAAAGGACCGATAATAAAAGATACTATATTTGTGTATAATACGCAAAGAAAGTGCAACAACAGCTAAAAGCACACAATAAACAGGAACACAATCTTCTATTTTTTATCCAGTTGTAAATACAAGTAATAGTTAAACCATAGGTTCGAGGAATTATCACCGATAACCATCCCGAGGGTGAAGCACCAGAAAGAGTTATCTAGCGATAATTCTGAGATTTGCCTTGGTTAAACTATTTGATACCAGTTACATTTTGAAAGAGTAAAAGACCAAATACAAAGGGTGGATATTGTTGTTTTCAGGCATGAAAATTTCCAATAAATGCAGCTAGGGACATACCAAAACACTGACAAAAAATGCATTTTGTCCCTTTCCGCCACCTTTAAACTAAAACAGTGATGATAGCTAGTGAGGTTCACAAGACAAGACTTGATACTCCAACAAATAATTATCCGTGTTAGTTTTTTATGCAGGGATAGAGTAATCGCTCGCAAAGAAAGCTTGGTCTCCATTTGTAACTAAAAAAAGAAAAAAAAACCCACGATAAATCATTTTAACCATAATTATTTGTGAATCTCACTATTTTGTCAACAAAAATTATTCCTCTGTGTGCAATTTTAACTCTCTTTGAGGTATAAAATATTTTTTCCGCAGGCAATTGGAGGGGAATAACACAAGGGAATAACATTTTTAATCCATAGCTGTTACCACAGCAACTATGGTTTAAATACAATTAGATAATAAGGGGTAAACAAGCCATATACACAAATATACCAAAAAACTCAATACCCCATACACTAGCTACACACCAATAATTATACAAACATACTCAATACACTCACACACCAGTATACCAACACACTCAATACACCCACACATTAATATACCAACCTACTCAATACACCCACACACAAGTATACCAACCTACTCAATACACCCACACACCAATATACCAACCTACTCAATGCACTCACACACCAATATACCAACACAATTGATTTCTCAACCTCTGTTTTCAGACATTTAAAAAAAAAACACGTAACCTGCCCATATAGGTTCATTTTCTGAAGGAATTACACCTCCTCTGCATGTAAAAATATATATAGCAGAATAGCATTGAACAGATTTTAGAAAAAATCGGAAAACACGGGCCTGTCCTCACCCGCATATATGTGGTTATGGCGTTGAAAGGGTTCATAAAAGATCACATGTACCTGACAAGACCAATTAAACTGTAAAACATGTGTACATGTAACCCATGACCACACACAATTTTTTATAAAGAGAAATAACCCAAGGGATGTAGGGCTCCTTTCCCTTTACAACAACGTCACCCCTATCTGTAAGAATAATAGCATGGGTAACCGTGCTATTCGGGATTAATAGAACTAATAGTACGGTGTGTAATTTGCCCCTTCAAAAATCTATGGGAAATATCGCTATTTAATTGAAATCGCACTAAGAAAGTGAAATAGCTCATAACTAAATGAAATATCACGGTATTTAAGTGAAATAATGTGGGTAAGTGCGCATGCCTTGGAAACATGCCTTGGAAACGTACAATGTTATTCTTTAGCACACCAGTTCTATACCCTTTTTCAACAGATTACGAAGAGCCATAGGTTAAAAACTAAGTTCCAGAGGAAGCTAATCCAGAAATACCGAGATAGTGAGAGAATGATACAGTGTAGCTACAATGCAAATGATATTAAAAACAAATATAAAAAAACTGGCCTACTATTAGCGAGTGATAACATGGTTAACCTGTACTATTAGGGATCATTAGCACTACTAAAGTAATTGAAATAACATTCGGCTTCGCCTCGTGTTTTTTCAACCACATTACTTGTGCTATTAATCCCGAATAGCATGGTTACCTGTGCTATTACTCATGTGAGTAGTGTGATTGAAATAGCACAAGGCAAAGCCAAGTACTATTTTAATTACTTTAGAAGTGCTATTGATTCCTATTAGCACAGGTTACCCGTGCTATCACTGGTTAATAGTAAACCAGATTTATTTTTTAATCATTTGCACTGTAGCCATACTGTATCATTTTCTCACTATCTCTGTATTTTAGAATTAGCTTCTACTGGAAATTTTATTTGACTTGTGGTTTTACTCTAATCTGTTGTAAATATTTCATCAAATTAGGGTAGAACTTTAGTGCAAACAAAAAAAAAAGACAAAAAAAAGACGTAGACTTCATCTAGAAAGTACTCAAACTGTATGTTTCTAATGCTAAAGCTGCACGCATGCACACTTACCTGTACTATTTCACTTAGCCACCTTGGCATTTCACTTTCCTTGTGTGATTTCAATTGAACAGTGATTTTCCCTATGCATTGTTGAATGGGCAATTTACACACCCTATTATTAGAAAGTGAACACAAAGGAAATTTTTTTTACTTACTCGTGTGATCTTGCCACCTTTGAGCCTCTATCAGAATTGAAAATATTTCTCTTTTTCAGATAGCATTTTATTCTATGTTTGACATCCTCCTCTCCTCTGCTTTAAACCTAGCCTTAGGGTGGGTAAGGGTGCACCTTAGGCAATAAAAAGAGGACAGATTCTGGTGGCAGCAACTACTTGCTGTCTCCAGTGTGAATGCTGACAGAGTCTGTGACAACAACCCTAGCCAGGCCCACATGTATGTAATATGTATATATAGGTAGTATTACTGTTCGTTTTGAAGACAGTACAGCTTTCTTTAGCCTTCACAATATTCATATTTTCTTGCATATCTGGCATCATTCTATGTACAAACATAAACAGATAAAGGGATAAGGTAATTCATTTACACAAGAAATCATAACTATGGTGTATTGAAAATGTTGCATCAGATTCCTAAAACACACATATACACTATGAGTGGACTGTTTTCACACAGTATTTATATTGCTCATTATAAACCAAACTCGGGTAGAAAGTGTCAGTCTAGTTTAAAAGTTAAAAAAGGCTTTTTAATCCATAAGTTATGGCTCCACTCTGGAGGGGGAGGGATTTCCGGATTGACACCAAAAAGGTGTACTGACGGCACATAATTGGTGGTCTGTTGAGTATGAGACTTCAGCAAGCGGTAATACTCAATAGTATAGAGGAAAAATGTGTGAGTCTTGGAAGTCGAGGGTTGTCATAGCTCAGTGGTTACAGCATTGGTGGCTAAAGCCAGTGACCCTGGGTTCGAATCCCCGGAGACAACTAAGATTTCTTTCACATTTTTCCTTTGCTTTTTTCCAGAACCCCTTAGGTGAGAAAGTGTCAATCTAACAATGATGAAGTAGTGACAATTCAGAAATTCTTTCCAATGCTTTATTTAAATTTTGAATACAAATGGTAGCACCCGACAATGCATCACCAAAAAAAAGCCTAGTATCTTACCTTCTGGCCTCAAATTAACTTTAAGTAGTCATTTGATTGTTACACATAACACCCCTAGAAAATTCCATATAATACACTGTTCCAAAGTAGCGTATACTTGAAGAGTCTACTGTAGCTATAGCTTAACGATTATAAAATTGCTAGCAAACAGCACTAGCCCTTGTATTTTTATTACATGTTTTATGTATTGCTATCATTTACATTCAATTTGCACCTACACTTTCTTACAACTTTTGAATTATATTGGGTGGACCCCTTGTAACTCCACACAAGTTCAGCTATCAAATGCGGCTTTTTTTTTCCAACAGGTTGTGCCAATAAGGTGCCATAATAAGGAAGTTGAAAAAAAAAACAGTGACAGCCTACCTCAACACAAGTTCAGCCATTAAACGTGACTATTATCCAACTGGTTGTGCCAGTAGGGTGCCATTGTTTGAGTGAACCTAGTGGGATTATTGTGCAAAAGAGAGACAAAGTATTAAAGTCAAGCCAGCTAGGTATAGATTAAAAAGGAGTAAGATCAACACTTAGCTTTGGCTGAAGTGTGTGTGCAGAAAATTAGGTTGGAAAAACAGATAAATATATTTTATCAAAGCGTAGGTTGGTTACTCAGCATAAGCAACCTAACTCACCCATGAATGTACCGAACACTGCACTCGGAATGTCGCTTCCTGCGCAAATGTCTTTGTAGGTATCTTGGCAGTAGGTTTGCGATCATCTGGTCAGCTGAAGAGATACCTCGATGGAGGAGTCATGCTTATTCTTCGCTTGACCACAAGTAGTCATCGAGTGAAGCGGACGGTGAGAAGCATCCATTGCAGAAGTTGGAAGATCTCCAGGACACAACAATTACACAGGAAAAAATGTAAGATACAACAGCGTTGATTAAATTGCTACAGTATACAAGAAGGAAATAATAATTGACTAAAACAATCACAATTCTTAGCATGTACAAATAAACAAGTTAATGATATGAAATTTAGCTGATATAGTAGAAGTGGAGAGAGGCTGGCAAGATGGCTGACGAAGAAGAAGGAGAGTTCCAGATTACCGCTTCCACCACGTGTGGGTAATTAGAGTTCCCAGAAGCTTCTTGACCTTTTGACTAAGTAATTACTGAGGAAGGACATGGGAAGTACATCAGAGTCAATGTATGGGTAGAAACTTAAACAGTTAATATTATTAATGTTGGGGTCCATTATACCACAGAGTTTTTAACTGGGTTAGATTGAATCCTCCTCTGGAAAGTCTAACTCCTCAGAGGAGTAGAATGTAAACAATGTGGGAAGGGTGTGACTTTTGTATTTGATAGTTGTATAAAAAAATTAAAAAGAAACTAGGAGCAGGAATGTGCATGCATTTCAGTAGAAATTATATGGCTTCATCAAAGCAGTGCGTACACAAAATACATTACATATAAACAATACTAAGTATCGACAGAAAGTTATGTTATGTGATTTTTTTTGGTTTGTTTCCTTTGGTTGTTTTTTTTACTAACTAGGTTAATTAATAGTTAGCTTAAATACACAATTAGTTACATTAATCTGCTTCAATCAAAGTGTAAAAAACCTGTAATATTTTCAAAATGGATGCAAATTATTAGTGAAATATTGAGATTTGACTGAAAGTGTCTGAAATAAGACTGTGGTGAATATGGGGATGAAAAGCCTGAGTGCATCACGTAGCTAGGATTTTCAATGACAGAAACTGTCAGTAATTTGGCACTGTCATAAGAGTGTGTAGATAGATGAAATCACTGTACTATATATTTGTAACTAACATTATTTATGATAGGGGGAAAAGATTAATTACTTATTTTAACGGCATTAATATCTTTGGCATATAAATACAACGAAATGTACTGGTGAGGATAATAAGAGTGCAGTATTCAGGGGCATATGTACAGGGGCTGGGTGGCATAGTGTCACATGAGCCACCTTTGTTCAGAATTATTATTCTTTTTTCCATAGCTAATTAACTTCTTACAGTTAAGTGGAAAAGAAAGGTAAATTTTAAAGTCCATTTAAGGTAATAGTGCACCAACTTTTTACTATCAATGTCAAAGCAGACATCCTTTGGTGTCTTTTCAAGTCTCCTTTAGCCTGTAATTGGTGTTTTCTTTTTGTTTATTTCATTCTTTCATAAATTGAATATAAGCAATGAATAATTTTTTTTAGTCTTGACAATAATAACTACATTCCTCATTATAGCTATCTGTGTCTTTCTCCTCATTTTAGAAGTTCATTCATCTAAGTTCTGAACGGTCACAAGTGTAGCATGAATGAATGTAATCTTGTTAAGAATAAAACATTTTGTACAATCCTATATTATTCTCTGTACTTAAATCTGAGGCCTCATTTACGGCATCCTGAACTCTGGACGTCCAGGTATGAAAGAAAGAATCCTGGCATAGCCTTTGACCTTTATTAGAGAATTCTCAAAAATTTTGTGCTTTCCAGTTCAAATTTCTGCCTAGGCCCTACATACCACCATAGTACGCGTAAACCCTCTACCAATCGCAACGAAGTCGCAAACAAAAAAAGTCGATAAAATCATCTTTAATCAGTGCTAAAATATCGGATTCATACCGCATACCACGTGGAAACCTTATCCCATACTACGCAGCATACATAACATTTCTCTTCATAATAGCCAATAGTGATCAAGTTGGGCGGACCCCTAGTGACTCCACCCGAGCCCCGCCTAACTTAAAGGGTGCCTACGGGGAGGTGAACAGTCATGATCGAACTCCCCACCTCCGCAACTATGGGTCTTGCTATCTTTATGTATTTGGCTGGAGTCTTCATTGTTGTGGTTGACGGAAAAGATATGTGTTATAGTCAACTAGAAAGCTAGCTATAGCTAGTAGATGAATAAGTTAAACGCCTTACTGTGGCTGGGCCATGGTTGTGCTGCTCTAGTGTAGCTATAGCACAGTACAAAATGGTTTGTACTTGTCGAAGACTTAAAACATTTTGAGAGAATCAGTTAACTGACCATTTCTGCTAGCATTGGGAATCTCCACTCCATAAAGTATAGGTTTTGACTAAGAGCAAATCAGTAACTGATGTTAAGTTTTGCAATACAATAGCTTGCAATTTAACCATGAAAGGATGAGGACAATGCTCAGCCATCCAAATAAAAAATTACTGCAGTATTTATATACATGCATCCAATAAAAATATAAAAGTATAATTTATTCAAGAGTCAACAATATTACCATAAAATAATAACGATTCTTGTCTAAAACTTTTGCTATTATAATTAATTAAAACTTATATTCGCAAGACAACAAGATGACTTGTTATAGAAAATGTTGTCTGAAATTTTTTACCTGAATTATCTGTTCAGAATCACTACTGATAGTGCAGTTCTAATCAATATTTCAATATTTCAATTTTGCTTACCAATAGAAACAAGCTAGACTATAACACAAAAATTATTACAAGAACTGATTTTACTTTAAACTTACACAAAAGCACCCCGTGTCTTCACAGCAATTAAAGGTCACTAAATGTATGTTTTAGTGATACTTGATTTCCCAGATTGTTTTTCTAATTAAACAATACTAAATAGTGTCATCCGTGTGTATTCAGATATTAATATGAAGACTACTTGGGTAGTATAAAAATGTTCTGAATTTTTTTTCTTTTCTGTAAAATCATTCTAGCAAGATTTGACAAAACTATTTACTATTCAGCAAAAAAAAAGAGTATATTAGTCTGCATTGAGCTAAACATGCTGACTTTAAGACAATCTCAGAGTTGAGTTTCAGAAAGTATTCCTCTAACAATATTTAAAAAAATTGTAAACCTCTCTTGCAAGCATCCTGATGTTCTTCCACTCTCTGTTTAAGCCTTCTAGTTGTTTCACCTATATACTTTACCACAGCTGCAGGTTACGTATACTATAGTCTATAGACGACTCTGTAGTAATGGGTATAGTATCTTTGACTTCACTAAGACGTGACCTTAGTGTCTTACCCGACTTAAACGCTGTTTTGATGTCAAAAGTCTCTACACACACTCTGAATACTCTCACTCAATCCTGCTATGTATGGAATAGTAAGAATTAAACCTTTCTCTTGCTCAGTATGTGTGTGATCTTTAGAAGGTAACTCTTTAGAGACTGCTCTAATTGTTGCGTTGTCATAACCATTACTTTGAATTACTTTGTTTAGGTGTTTCTCTTCTACCTTCAAGTTTTCACTCATATTAGTAATGTTCCGAGCTCTCTGATACAACCATCTCAATATTCCTTATTATAATGAATAGGATGATGACTTAAGTGAAAGTATCTATCTGTGTGTGTAGGTTTTCTGCACACTGTGGAAGTAAGCATACAATCACTCTGTCTCTCTTCAATAAGCAATCCAGATAATGTGGCTTACTGTCTTTCTCTGATACCATGTTGAATTTTATAGAAGATCTTACGGAGTTGAAATGGTCCAACAAATATTTTTCAGTTCCTTTCTAACTATGTATGAAAGAGATAATATGTATAGATGACACCGTATGCATTTAATAATGGAACTGAAAAACATTTGTTGGACCATTTAAACTCTGTATGACCTCTATCAAAGTCACCATGGAATCAAAGGAAGATAGTAAGCTACTAAATAGTACAATTTACTCACTTTTTTGTTGCTGAATTCTGAGCTTCAGAAAGTATTCCAGTAGCCATATTAAAAAAATGAAAACAAAATACACCAGTGCACTCGTAAAATGTTTTTGATTACAAGTAAATGAATATAAAAAAATGGAATGTTATATTAGATAATTGACTTTTTAGAATGATATTAGTAATGTCCAATGCCAGGAATTCTCAGCTCCGTCGACAAAAGGGTTGAAACTCAACATTTAAAATATGTTTACAGCTTTGTTAAATTCTATTAACACTTCAAATTTTCATTCGTTAAGTTATGAAATAACTTGTGTTCAGAAACTTTCCTGTTCCAGTCTCACCTACATTATCCACATCATTCGTTAACTTCACACTTATCCTTAATGCAGTACTGAAGTACAATAATGTGTATAACTCTAATTCATTGTGCTGTACTATTAGCATTTACTTGTGTTATTTACTTTAGGTGTGCCAATAGTGGACTTCAAACCCGATATCTATCCAAGTGGTAGTACAGTAATTTCTGTGCAAGATATTGGAGAACTACAAGCTGATTTTAGTAATACTAATGAAGTAGTGGCATGTAGGACAGACAAGAGACCTTGTTGTAGTACACCACCTAATAGGTTTGGTGACTGGACTTATATCAATGGAACAATAATTGGAAATCGTGCCAATAGTGGAATAGATTATTTCAGAAGTAGAGATGACAATCAAATGATTTATCTCAGTCTCAGAAGTTCTACCACTAATCCACCTACTGGAGAATTCTGCTGTGAGATACCAGATTCTTTGAATGTCATGCAAACAATGTGCATAAACTTAGGTAATTCCCGCCTTTATTATTCAAGTTACTACTATACTTCTGATAATACAACCTCATAAGTGCATGTACATAAAATTATGCAATTGTTTGGTCTATTCTCAGCAAACCAAGTAAAATTTAGACTAATTAGCTTGAGTTTACCCAAAGTTAGGCAGAAAGCTTAAGAGAATAAGCAAACGAATGCAATTGCAAGTGTTTGTGAGTTGAAAGAAGATTTCATCATATTAAGTTATAATCAGTTGATAAACAGCAAAATTTGCCATTGGATATGATTTCGAATGAGACCATTTTGTGCAAGTTCTCATTAAATATCTTAACACCTACTCTTGATTTTGCCAAAGCTGTTATGCTATATTATTAACGTCTAAGTAATATTAATAGCTAGTAGTAATAGAGTATATTTACAGCAAAAGTAATGTTCTTTGTTGATTTATTATGTGTAATGGTGTTTAGTATCTACTACTCTCAATATTGTCATAACTACATCTGGAACTGCTTCCCCGAGTGAAATGTACTCCTTAACATGCACACCATCAGTAGCATCAGGAGAAACTGTCTCACGGATTGCCTGGTTTAAAAATTATCAAGAATTAAGGCATACAACTACGGGTACTTTTCTAACATATGCTATTACATCTCTGACTGCTGGAGATAATGGAGATTACACCTGCAGAGTAGATGTGGGTAGTTTCAGTAAGATTCTCACGAAGTCATTGGAAATTTCTATAGGTAAGTTATATATTTTAATAAATGTATCCTCTTAACAAAGACAATATTAATACAACTGCAATATTAATACAATATTACATCTGAACAACCACTTGAATAATGACTAAAAATCAGCCTTAAATATTATTATGAATAGAAGTGGAAGAGGCTATTCATTTATTATGACTAATAAAAAAATAATTAATTAATTAATTCATTCATTCATTCATTCATCAGAATAATTTTGCCAAGATTGTGATGCTGTTAACAATTGATTATAATATTAGGGTGAACTTTAATTCATCCTCTGGCTAAATTCTGAGAATTTGTTGTAGTTCTTACTATTATTCCTTCATACATTGTTCTTATAGTTTCTTGATTTGCATTAGCTAATTTTTTTTTTTCTGCACACTGTAGAAGTAAGCATATAATCACACTCTCTCTCTCTCTTCAATAAGCTATCCAGAAAATGTGGCTTACTATCGTGCTTTGATACCATGTTGAATTTTATAGAAGGTCTTTTACGGAGTTGAAATGGTCCAACAAATGTTTTTCAGTCCTTTCTTAACTATGCTTGAAAGAGATATGTAGGTGACAATGTTTGCATAGTTAAAAAAGGAACTGAAAACCATTTGCGGGACCATTTGAACTCTGTAACACCTCTATCAAAGTCACCATGGAATCAAAGGAAGAAAGTAAGCTATGTGGGGAAACAACCAGAGTAGGCTGCCACCAGAGTGTACAACTCAACAGTTCAAGCTTTACAGCAGCACCCAAGACAGATTTCTCAATTCTGTTTAAGTTTTGCTGTAATTAAGAATTCACTAAACAGCATGAACATACCCTGAAAGTTTACCTGCATTGCTCAGCCTTTATATAGAATGGCCAAACAGCACAAGCATGATTGAAGAACATGGCAAAAAACAAGAGGTGTAAAGTAGAAGTAAGGGAATGGAATGTTAGTGTACACTATTAGTGAATAGCTGATAATAGAAGTAACATAATACAATATGAGTGTGCTGTGAGTGTCAATGTCATAACAATGTCGTTGGGAGATGTGGTAATTATACCACAAGCTACTAAAGAGTACAATTTACTCACTTTTTTGTTGCTAAATTGTGAGCTTCAGAAAGTATTCTAGTAGCCATATTTAAAAAAAATGTAAAAAAAGTACACCAGTGCACTCTTTTAATTTTTTTTTATTTCATGTAAATGAATATAAAAAATTGAACGGACATATTAGATAATTGACTTAATAGAATGATAAATTAGTATGGTCCAATCCAGGAATTCTCAGCTCCAACGATAAAAGAGTTGAAACTCATCATTTTTAATATACATAAACCTTTGTTAAATTCTATTAACGCTTCAAATTTTCTGCATTAATTTTCTAAATAACTTGTGTTTAGAAATTTTCCTGTTCCAGTCTCACCTACATTATCCATATCATTCGTTAACTTCACACTTATCCTCAATGCAGTACTCAAGTACAATAATGTGTGTAACACAAATTCATTGTGCTGTACTATTAGTATTAACTTGTGTTATTTACTTTAGGTGTGGCAATAGTGGACTTCAAACCCAATATATATCCAAGTGGCAGTAGAATGATCTCTGTGCAAGATATTGGAGAACTACAAACTGATTTCGGTAATACTAATGAAGTAGTGGCATGTAGGACAGATAGGAGACCTTGTTGTAGGACACCACCTAATAGGTTTGGTGACTGGACATATAGCAGTGGCACAATAATTGGAACTCGTGTTAATAGTGGAATGGATTATTTCAGAAATAGAGATGACGATCAAATGATTTATCTCAGTCTCAGAAGTTCTGCCACTAATCCACCTACTGGAGAATTCTGCTGTGTAACACCCAATTCCTTGAATGTCGTGCAAACAATATGCATAGACTTAGGTAAGTTACAAATGTTCTTATTCAAGTTACTACTGGTTGTATTGTATATTGAATTTCTGATAGTACTACCTCATAAGTGCATGTACCATTATGTGTACTGGTGTTTAGTATCCACTACTCTCAATATTGTCATAACAACATCTGGAACTGCTGCCCTGAGTGAAAGGTACTCCTTTAAATGCACGCCATCAGTAACATCAGGAGAAACTGTCTCAAGGATTGCCTGGTTTAAAAATGATCAAGAATTAAGTCATACAACAACAGAGTCTTTTCTTACATATACTATTGCATCTCTGGCTGCTGGAGATAGTGGAGATTACACCTGCAGAGTAGATGTGGGCAGTTTCAGTAAAATTCTCACAAAGTCCTTGGAAATGTGTACAGGTAAGTTATATATACATTTAGATGTATTCCATTAACTACTGCAATAATTAATACATTACATCTCAACAACAATTGAATAATGACTAATACACAATAATAATATTGATGTAAGGGGAAGTGGAGGGCACTACTTTAGGAATACTGATTCCATTTTTCCTTCACAGAGTCCTTGTGAATTTGGTTTATCAAAGTCATGCTTCATGACACGTGTGAATAGAAACAATCAAAATGTCATAGACAATAGTGTGGATGTTTCAATGTGCTAATAAAAGTAAAGCTATTATCAAGTTCTTACAAGTGTTGTGCTTGAGCACAAATGGCGAGCAAGTTTTGCATAAGTAATTCAAGCAATGAGGTAAAACATTTCAAAAAACATATCATTCTGTCCATGTCTAAAGTAAGTACATAGCCTAGCTGTTGTGACCATTCTCTATTTCGGCTTAATATTTTACTCTCATTGCTTGAACTACTTGTGCAAGACTTGCTCGCCATTTGTGCTCAAGCACAACACTTGTATGTTAACAAGAACAACATTTGAGGCTTCAATCTAGTTTTTATGAAGGGTCAGAACTCGATAATAGCTTTACTCTTATTAGCACATTGAAACATCCAGTATCTAGTTTTTGTCAAATATTATGGCTATTATGTAAGTTTTATGGTTACATTCATGAACTTAATACTTTACATACATACTCTGTCATTCCTCTTGTACCACACTCTTATCTATTTGAAGCAAATAATTCTAATATAGTTTTCAAAGACACAGTTTTAGCACCACAACTATAAAATACTTATGAGTGATGAAATGATCTTCATTTGTTGTTAAAAAAAAGAAAATCTTAAACTTTATCAACAATATATATTTAAAAATAGATAAGTAATTGAATGTCTTTGGGTCTACCTTTAAACTGTTATATGAATTAAATTTATGTACAATATATTTGGATGATGTACCTAATATTATAATAATATGCCTTCAATAGTATGCTTTAGCTAACTTATATGCACTTAGATAATGCCATCAAAAATTTT
>WLWD01000026.1_pt1 | contig 153511 bp, 128 predicted proteins | sample 6712731 | NCBI WGS metagenome assembly WLWD01 (sample SAMN12718690, study PRJNA576275) | sponge metagenome | isolation source: marine sponge | host: Mycale hentscheli | place: New Zealand: South Island, Marlborough, Capsize Point | collected 2014-11-01
ACAGACCACGCTGCAGAACTTTCAGGTGCAGTCATATATTTGATCAGCTTTAGTGAAGCCGCACGTTCTTCATCAGTGGTATCTTTGAAAATATAAAAGTTACCGCCACCCGTTGGTGTTCCACGTCGTTGTCCTGCAGGAAGCATTGCAACGCCGAAATCGAAAGTTGCATTATTTTTAACCGTAGTTAGTCGTTCCTGAAGAACCCGAAAAGGCTACATATACAGTATAAACTGGATATAGTCCTGGTTTGAATCGACCGGAATTGTTAAACTGGCGTTCAGTTTCTGGTCGAACACGAGGTATATATGCTACCTGACAGCCCGGTGAATGACGATCAACTCAGTTTCTTCAACATCGTTGATCAGCTGGATACGTCCCATCCCCTGATTGCCCTTGGCAATACCCTTGACTGGTCATCGCTTGAAGCCTCCCTGAGCCAGTACTACAGCGCGAAGGGGCGGGCCGCGAAACCGATCCGGTTGATGAGCGGATTGCTGATGATCAAACAGCTGTACAGCTTAAGTGATGAATCGGTGGTGGATCAATGGAAGATGAACCCGTACTTTCAGGTGTTCTGTGGTGAGGTGAGTTTCCAGACGCAGGTACCGTGCCATGCGACGGAACTGGTGAAGTTCCGCAACCGGATTGGGTCGGAGGGAGTCAGGGAGATCTTTTCGCTGTCGGTAAAACTGCATGGGAAGCTGGCAGAGGAGCGGACAGTACTGGTAGATACCACGGTACAGGAGAAGGCGATCACGTACCCGACAGACAGCAAGTTGGCGATAAGGATCATCAATCGCCCGAACAAGCTGTCGAAGTTACACGGGATACAACAACGACGAACGTACGTAAAGGAAGTGCGGTCACTTCGTTTGGCATGTCGTCATTTCCGTCACGTGAAACGACGTCGTAAGGCGAACAAGGCGTTGAAACGATTACGAACCATTGCGGGTGTGTTGCTCAGGGGAATGCCAACGGAAGTTACCGATCGATGTTCTGACGGCGCAGGAAGCGAACTTTGCGTTATACGAACGTGTTTTGTCTCAACAGCCCAAAGACAGGAACAAGGTTTACTCCCTGCATGATCCTGCTGGGTACTGCGTGGGCAAGGGGAAGGATCACAAGGCGTATGAGTATGGTCGCAAGGCGTCAGTGGTGGCGACGAAGGAGTCACAGGTGATTGTGGGGGTGGTGAGTCATGACGAACATGATCATGATTCGAAGACCCTGAAAGCAGCACTGACAGAAGCCCATACCCACCGTGAGACATCGATCAGGCTGGCGGTGGTTGACCGGGGATATCGGGGAGCGAAGAATAAAGTGGATTGTGAGGTGCTGTTACCGGGTCCTCCGCTGAAACGGGACAATGCTTATCAACGCCAGAAGAAACGGATACTGTGTCGCAAACGAAGTGCGATAGAACCGATCATCGGTCATTTGAAGCATGATCATCGTTTATTGAGGAGCTGGCTGAAGGGAGCCGAAGGAGACCGTATCAATCTGCTGATTGCGGGTTGCGCGTGGAATTTGAGAAAGTGGATGATCGCTTTCTTTTTGTTTGAAAAACCCAACGGCGGAGAGCAAACATTACTCGCCATTGCCTGTTGTCAGCCCCTTGGGACGCCGCTAATCGTCGTCTGGGTGTTGTCCTGATCCGAAGGTCGAAAATGACGCATGATCGCTAACGACATCGCGCCTTTTTTCAGGACGGACTAGTTAGATTCCCGGTCGAATGCCACATCATCGCTGTTTGACCTTCCAGGAAATTCTGACGTAACGTGCCCCATTCGATAGTGCCTTCTGGCATAACTTTATGTGTGCTACCCAGATCCTTCCAGAAAGAAAGCGCTTCAACAACACCTGGATTGTTGAAATAGGTTGCATCACCTGCACCATTCATTAGTGTTTCGTTGTTTTGCATTGCAAGAGCACCAAACATCCAATAAGGATATCCAGTTGAAGGGATCATTAATCCCCATTGCGAGCCATCGTCTTTTGTTAACTTTTTACCAGCATCTACGAGTTCATCCCAGGTTGCTGGTGGAGATTCTGGATCAAGGCCTGCGGCACGAAATGCATCTTTGTTGTAATACATAACAATTGTTGAACGCTGAAAAGGGACACCCCAGGTTTTTTCTGCAGTAACACCATTTTCCATCAGACTTGGGTAAAACGAATTTAGCCACGCTCGCTCTTCATCGGTTGATACAACATCATCAAACGGCACGATAGCGTCTAATTCAATCAACTCGTATATGTCGATTGAAAACATGACAGACAGTTGTGCGGGTTGACCACTTTCCAATGCTGCCAAGGCCTTTATACGTGCATCGTTATAGTTTCCAGCATAAATCGCATTCACTTTGATGTCTGGGTTTTCGGCCATAAAACCTTCCACCATTTTGTCAACGGTTTTGGTAAGTGGGCCACCGACCGCGACAGGATAATACATTGTCAATTCGGTGTCAGCAGTTGCCAAACCCGGCACCATTGAAATACTCAATGCCGTGGCAATACCAACGGTTATCTTTTTAAAAATATTCATAATACTCTCTCATGATGTTGTTAATATTGTTAATTCACTCAGGTTTGATTTAGTCAATTCAATTCTATGATTCAATTACAGAACATCATATTCGTTGATTTTTATCGTCAAACAAGTGCGTATCTTCCGGGTCCCAAGTAATGGTTAGCTTGTCACTCAGTCGAATCTTTGGATGGCCCGCAACACGAATATAAAACTCGTTGGTCAAATGCCGAACCCTTACTACAGTTTCTCCGCCAAAATAATCCACAGCAAATACTTCTACCGGAAACCCATGCTCTGTAATTTGAATAGACTCTGGACGAACACCAATAGAGCGGGCTTCGGGTGTACTTTCAACCAATGAACGAATTGCAACCGGAAGGTCACTTTTTTCAATTTCTTTAGTTTCTAAAACATTCATCGGTGGTACACCTACAAACTGCGCCGCAAAAACGTTGGCGGGATAGCTGTATAGTTGCTGCGGCTCACCAATCTGTACGATTTCGCCCAAGTTTAATAGTACAATTTGATCCGCCATTGACATCGCCTCTACCTGATCGTGAGTCACATAAACCACGGTTATACCAAGGCGTTGTTGTAAATTTCTTATTTGGTCACGCATTTCAGCGCGTAATTTAGCGTCGAGATTTGACAGTGGTTCATCCATCAGACAAACTGATTTTTCGGAAACAATAGACCGTGCTAATACAACCCGCTGTCTTTGCCCACCGGAAAGATTGGCGGGTTTTCGATCCAGCAATTCAGTTAACCCAACCACATCTGCAGCATATCTCATACGATCCTCTCGCTCTTTTGATGGCACGCGCCTAACTTTTAGACCGAACTGGATGTTCTCTTTCACAGATAAATGTGGGAACAGTGCATAAGATTGAAAAACCATCGACACTCCGCGATCGGAAGCCTCAACGTTAGTCACATCACGACTACCGATATGTACGCTACCTTCGGTAATTTCCTCAAGCCCGGAAATCATTCGTAATAAAGTCGATTTCCCACATCCTGAAGGGCCTAGCAATACCGTGAATGATTTTTCCGGAACGATAAACGATACTTTTTTAACCGCTTCAACTGTGCCCCACGTGCGACTGAGACCGGTAATCTTTATTTCACTCACCCTCTATCCTCGTTCCTACGGCATCCCCATCGCCGCAAATGATTAGCTCAGCATCTGAATTTTCTAACATTTGACCTATTTCGTCCGGTGGCTTTCTGTCGCTAAAGACTTTCGTAACGTCTTGAATTTGGCCACCTCGTACGTGAGCAGACCGGCCAAATTTGTGGTGATCCAACACCAGATAACTTTGTCGACAGTTACTTCGAATTAAGTTGCGAACTCGAACTTCTTCATCATAAAAGTCCAGTAGAGTGCCATCTGTATCAACTCCTGCCACTCCAAAAATCCCGATATCCGTTTTATAAGATTCAAAGAATGTCTCGACAGTATTTCCAAGCATGTCTCTATCCTGATTTCGAAGGCGCCCTCCAGAGACATTAATCTCGAACCCGACATTTTCGCTCGCAATTTGCGCCACACTCAAACTGTTAGTAAAAATGCGCAATCGTTTATGCTTGAGAAGTGCATTTGCAACAAATTCAGGGGTTGTACCTATCCCCATGGATATTGAACTGTTGTTCGCAACTTGTTCCGCCACCGCCTTGGCGACAAGTAACTTGCCGTTACGGTTTAAAACTTGTCGTGATCCGTAAGCCAGGTTTCCACCCGTAGAAAGAGGCTCAACGCCACCATGGCGTCGTCGTGCAACACCTAAATCGCACAGGACGTTGATATCACGGCGTATCGTTTGAGTAGTTACGGCCAATTTTTCCGCAAGATAATCAACGGATAACAGCGATTTATCACGCAATAATTCAGAAATAATCGCTTGCCTGTCAGTCAGTACCATCATAACTAATATATGTTCATAAGAAGCTTACTTTAGGTCATATGAATATATCCGTCAATATATTGTATTCATTGTGCCTTCATACTCGATATTTATCATCAATTGGATAGATTACATCTATAACAATGGTCAAATGAACTATTATAATTATTCATTTGAATTTATAATCTAAATCATAATTTTATTTATTTAATATCTTTTTCAACGGCATTTTTTCTTAAACGATATTAATAACTATCCCGAATGGAACCTTAATATATATGAAAGAATTAGCGAGCATGTCTACCGAGGCCTTTCGCGGAATAAAGGTGGTTTTAACTGATATTGACGATACTTTAACTACTGATGGGCGATTGACGAGCGAAGCCTATAGCGCGCTTGAAGCACTTAAAAACGCGAAAATCAAAGTCATACCAGTCACTGGTCGGAGCGCAGGGTGGTGCGATCATATTGCGCGAATGTGGCCTGTGGATGCCATCGTCGGCGAAAATGGCGCTTTCTATTTTAGATACGACAACACCACTAAGATTATGAATAAGCGCTTTAGCCAGGATAAAACCGAACGTGTACAAGATACGAAAAGGCTGCTAGCGCTTCGTGAAAAGCTAGAAACTGAAATACCTGGGTGTCGGGCCGCCTCGGATCAGGACTACCGTATTGCAGACCTGGCTATTGATGTTGCTGAAGATGTCACGCCATTGCCATCAAAAGACATTAGATCCATTGTGGCCCATGCTGAAGAAGCAGGTGCTACGGCGAAAGTCAGCTCAATTCACGTGAACTGCTGGTTTGGTAATCACAGCAAACTTTCTAGTAGCGTGCAAGCGCTCGAAGAGTGTTTCGGAATTGATGAAACAAACATCCAACAACAATCATTGTTTGTTGGAGACTCTCCAAATGACGCGCAGATGTTTCACTATTTCGACTACTCGATTGGTGTTGCAAATGTGCTCAATACATTGGAGTTTTTGACCGATAAACCGAAATACATTTGTAAAAATAGCGCAGGAAACGGCTTTGTAGAGGTCGCCAATCGTCTGCTAAGTGCCCACAAAATTACAAACTTATAGCCTTTCAGTTTGAAGTAGTAACGTGGAAGAGAACACCGCAGAAGAATCCGACAAACTATTCGATATTTTGGTGATCGGTGGCGGAATCAATGGGACAGGTATTGCACGAGACGCTATTGGCCGAGGGTTTTCAGTGTGCCTATGTGAAGCCAATGATCTTGCGTCCGGCACTTCATCCTCATCGTCGAAACTCATTCATGGTGGACTACGATATCTTGAACACTATGAATTCAAACTAGTTCGAAAGGCACTACAAGAACGAGAAGTACTTTTACAAATGGCACCGCATATTGTTAGCCCTATGCGATTTGTTCTACCGCATAAAGAAGAAATGCGTCCATTTTGGTTATTACGCCTGGGTTTATTTATCTATGATCACTTGGGCTATCGCCATTTATTACCTGGATCCTGCAAAGTAGACCTAACAACAGGTAGTGTAGGTAACGCACTTAAATCGAATTTGGAACTCGGTTTAGAGTATTCAGACTGCTGGGTAGACGACGCGCGACTGGTTGTGCTGAATGCTATGGACGCTGCAAAAAGAGGGGCCGAGATGAATGTACACACCCGTGTGATCGATGCGAAACGGATAGATAACATTTGGCTTATACGTATACAAAACAGTCTTACTGGAAAGGAGGCCACACGAAAGTCACGCATACTGGTAAATGCCGCAGGACCATGGGTAGACGAAGTCCTTGATACGCTGAGTAATTCCCACGTTAATAAAAACGTTCGCCTTGTACGTGGTAGCCACATCGTAGTAAACAAAATATTTGACCATGAGAAATCATATATCTTTCAAAACACTGATGGTCGTATCATCTTCGCTATTCCCTATGAAGAGAACTACACTTTAATAGGTACAACAGATCAAGATCACGGACCGAGAGTGGGTTCGATAAATATAGAAAACCAGGAGCGAGAATATTTATGCGAATCTGCTAATGCTTATTTTCAAAAACAAATCTCAGAAGAAGATGTGGTTTGGAGCTTCTCTGGAATTAGACCACTGTTCAACGATGATGCACCTAACGCGCAAGAAGCTACTCGAGATTACGTTATCGATGTTCGGTCTGGGAAAACACCACCTCTTATCAATATATTCGGCGGAAAAATAACTACATATCGTAGATTGTCCGAGACAGTTGTTCAACACATCGAATCCTATTTAGGCAAGCGCAACCCTGCCTGGACAGCTCAATCAAAATTACCAGGTGGGGAGTTTTCAGCAGAAGGCATAATGGATTTAGCTGAACAATTACACAACAAATACTTCTTCCTGACCAGGGAGGAAATCTATCGGTTTACACGCACCTATGGCACGATTTCAAAGAATATTCTCGGAGATTCAAAATCGTACACAGACTTGGGTGAGCATTTTGGTTCAGGACTTTATCAAAAAGAAATTGAATATTTAGTAGCTTATGAATGGGCCACAACTGCTGAGGATGTACTATTTAGGCGAACCAAGCTTGGAATAGGCGCCTCCCAAAAAATGAAAGATAAAATTAACCGTTTTCTTGACGACATGCCCCGTCCTCATTCGATCACTTTCTGAATCATCAGTATTAAATTGTAGAAGTGTCATTACCAAGTAAAACTCAAAAACCAGCTCCGCTCAGACCGGCACACACTCCTCCTCCCAATCCAGTTTTAGATTAACCACCACCGATCCAAAAGCAATAGCTAAGGCGAAAATGACGGCAAGTGCCCTGATTCAATTTAGGCAGGCCATGATCTTCACCATCGAGAGGCGTTCTTCGCTGTAGTCAACGTTGTTCTTGTAACTCCCCATGGCATTTTCCACAATCCAGATCATACCAACTCCGGTGACAGTCGTTACCAGATGTACTGCGCGTTCCCGTACTTCTGGGGGATATCCTGGTTTCCTGTTCATAGACTAATCTTCTCAAGATGATTAGTCTATGATTAACCCAGGGCGGTTCGATTCCCGGTAACAATTCGATATTAGTCTTCCCATCAGTCCATCAATGATAAAACGATAAAACCATTCTCTCGCCAATTCGAGCTCAAAAACTTCACGCTGTTAAACAGCATGCAAAAAACTAATGGAGAAAGTTGTCTCCAACCCTCTCAAGCTAGAGTCAATGTCCAATTTAAAGTGGTCAGATTAGGAGAAAAAGGGATATCGGGATCAGAACATTGATATCCTGGTCAGTAATACTGACCGATTTTTTTCCGTATGGTGTCCACCAGTTTCTGATTGCTAAATTCGGCAATATTCTCAAAAATTTCGTCATCTGAAATTGCTAGAGGAAACTCTTCTGACATCGTGCTGTGCCGATGAAGAGTCCAGAATACTGCCAAAAACCAGGAATAGGTCTCCTCGTAATCGGTAGTTACCCGATCCCATTTACTATCATAAGTTGCCTGGTAGTCATCTTCAGACCCCAAGCCAGCTTGTTCCGAGGCTTCCTCTTTTGGGACTTCGGTGATATGGGCCAACACGCGCTCATGGACCTCTTTCGTATGATCTTCGAGAAGTCCGGCAAGTCCGTGAACCAATGTTTCGGGAAGTTCATGGTAATAGCTTTTCAGGTATTTTCTGAAAATACCTGATCGAACTATGCGATCGAAACTAAAACGTCGGGCGTTTTTGGGTTCAGTAAAAATCGAAAATAGATTATATCCTCCACTCATCGCATCTCGCATAACCTGCAATGAGGTATCGATTTCGCCACATTCAGCTAATACCCGACAGGAATCGATATCGGTAAAATAGATACTTTTCGTATGCAGTGAAAATCCGATATTGGAACAATGACCAGAGTGACGATATAGTTGGCACTGACTAAATTTACGAATGTAGTGCCCATAGGATTGATAAACGAATGTAAACATGGAGAGTTCAGGATCTATAGAGGTATCAATACCAACTAGTGTTTAATTGCAAAAATAATTAATAGTAATATAATCCTGTGAACGTCAATATTGGAGGATGAAGAAATGCCCCGAAAAGCAGCCTCTTTGTTGCTCAGCCCTGAACAGGAAGAGGCGCTTAACCAGCTTCTATCTAACAAATCCAATTCGGCACGTTTAGTGGAAAGAGCAAAGCTGGTTCTCTTATGTGCCCAGGGCGTACAAGTTCAACAGATCGCTGCCAAGTTAGACATCACGCCCAATCGTGTCATCCACTGGCGAGAGCGGTATCGGGAACAAGGGCTGAGCGGACTTTATGATCGTCATCGTTCGGGCAAGCCAGTGACGTATGATGAGTCGTTTCGCCATCAGGTCCTGCAGACTCTAGAAGAAACGCCACCCAATGGCATGAGTACTTGGGACGGCCCGGCTTTGGCGGCCCATCTCAATGTCTCAACACATGCGGTATGGCGCTTACTGCGCAAGGAGGGTATCAGTTTAAGCCGACAGCGCAGTTGGTGTGTGAGCACTGATCCGGAGTTTGTTCCCAAGGCAGCGAATATTATTGGTTTGTATTTAAATCCGCCGGCGAATGCTGTTGTGTTATCGGTCGATGAAAAGCCGAGTATGCAGGCGCTGGAGCGATCCACAGGATATGTAAAAACCAGCAGTGGAAAAATCGTAAGGGGTTTAAAAAGCACCTACAAACGTCACGGTACGCTGAATCTATTTGCGGCGTTAGAGGTTGCTACAGGCCATATTAATGGCAAAACAACGGCGTATAAGAAACGACCTGACTTTATTGAATTCATGGAGGATGTGGTGAGTGGCTATCCAAAGGACCGAGAGATTCATGTGATTTTGGATAACTATTGCATTCACAAACGAAATGAGGGCTGGTTGAAAGCACATCCGAACGTCTTTTTTCATTTCACACCGACGTCAGCGAGTCGGCTCAATCAAGTGGAGATTTGGTTTGGGATCATGTCACGTAAAGTGTTAAGAGGGGCGAACTTTGTCAGCGTTGACGCGCTTAAGACCGCGATTGAAAAATATATCGCTGCTTATAATCCTTCGGCCAAACCGTTCGTATGGAAGAAGAGAGAGGTCGTCGGAAGTCAGATCAAAGATATTGTTATTAATTTATGCAATTAAACACTAGCTCCGCAAATTCGTCCATTTGTGCCTTGCATTTCGTATCCGTTACCTGGTAGTCAAGCATAATATCAGCTCTATCGTAAGTTGCATGATGCTGCCCAGCAACCACCACCCCAAGATCAGACCGGGTTCCGCCCTTGGCCTCAAAACACATATCCGGATCCGTGTATTTATATACTCGAAGGGGAATTTCCGTTGGAATATTATTCTTAAACAGGATATCTGCGATGTGAAACTCCATTTTTGCTTTTTCCAGCACCAGTCCACCCTTTGGCTTAGTGGCTGCTGGAATCATGAAAAACGTGCCCTTTTCACTAATGCCCAGATGGGGAGCATTCATTTGAAAATGCACAGAACTCGGTTGGCTAATATTTCCTTCGAAGTCCGAGAGTCCTACACCTTTGATTTTGATTTGTTCGACCCGCACAGTTCCATTTTGTGTTCCGATCTCAAGCGGACTCGGTAAATGCATCAGTGCGCTACGCCCTACTCTGAAAAAAGGCGGAGTAACTTTCCAGCTAACAATGTCATCGACGGATGCATCTAGTTCATCAGAAATTGGCAATGGAGCCCATCTGCTGATCACTTCGCTTTCCAATACTCCATTGGGTATTTCGGAGGTATTCTCTTTCGTATTTGACAATTTTCTATTCCAACTTTGTGTTCGTTTAATACAGACGCCCGTCTGCAATCAACACCTACTTTCGATCAGCTTCACCGGCACTCTCGGGAAACTGCTGCTCCGGGCAATTTAATTCGAATAAAGCTATTACGTTTTTAACAAACCAACTTAAGTGAGTCGCGAAGATGCTTCTCGAAAAACGGTCACGATTTCGTCAAAACCGATTAATTTGATGCCTTCTGTTTAAGTCACGAAATCAGGTATGAAGTAGGCCCATAATCCACTACTGTATGACGCGACTCAATTTCGCGCTTCGCTCCTCATTTATGATTAAACAGACTGGCATTTAAAAACATGGGAATTATAAATTAAACAACGAATTAACAAACCCCTTGTTATATTCTGGATAGTGTGTTTAATCCTGGATATTCACATACTTAATCCAAACCAAAGCCCTCGTGAATTCTCATACCAGAGCCTTACTGGAAGTTTTTCGTAGTAGATGATGCGCTACAGAAGGCTTGCTTTTTGCGAATTCGCCGACCCTATTAAACTCACCCACATCGATGTCCCGATATCCGATATCCATTCGCTTTCGCGGAACTTCCAAACACTTGAAACATGGCAAACATAATCAACGGAGTAAGCGGTATTCCATTGAAAAGACTCAGCGGATCAGTCTCCCCATTAAGTATGACCACTGATTCGACTTTTCCATCGCTAATTGCAAAGCACGACTAGATAGTGACGGGGCATGATAATATTCTTCAAGGTGGGGTTCTTACGCAGGGTCTCTCCTACCATCTTCGGAACCCATGAAACCTGACAAACTCCATAAAACCCAATGAACGTTAACGGCAGCCCTACAAGAACCATTCGGTTGGTACACATGGAAGGTGAACCCTCCATCGAAATTATCGATCAACGCAAACTTCCTCACCGAATGGAACGGGTTAATTTGCACACCGTCGAAGATGTCGCCCGAGCCATCAAGGACATGTATGTTCGGGGGGCTCCACTCATTGGAGCGACTGCAGCACTGGGCATGCATCTTGCTACTTGCGATGCGGTCAATTATGCAAAAAAAACAGATCAACCCGATAATGCCGAGATACGATTTCAGAGCCGCTTTAGAGAACACGCCACCCTTTTGAGAAACGCCCGTCCCACCGCGATCAACCTCATGTGGGCGGTTGATCAGCAGGTCCTCATTGCAAAATCTTCTCCAACCTTTAATGAGAGAATCCAGTACACCCGAGAAAGGGCACTGGAAATCATTGAAAACGATGTGGAGCAATGCCGACTGATTGGTGTACATGGACTGGAGGTCATTAAGCAGCTTTCTGCGAAAAAAGCCAAAAGGACTGTGAACATACTAACCCACTGCAATGCGGGATGGCTTGCCACGGTGGATTGGGGAACCGCCACGTCGCCCATGTATCACGCATTTGAAAGCGGCATCGATATTCACGTCTGGGTAGATGAGACCCGACCTAGAAATCAAGGCGCCAAACTAACTGCCTGGGAGTTGGGTCAGCATGGCATTAAACACACAGTAATTAGTGATAATACTGGTGGACATCTCATGCAACATGGCATGGTGGACATGGTATTGGTCGGCACCGACAGAACGGCACGAAACGGGGATGTGGCCAATAAAATCGGCACCTACCTCAAAGCCCTTGCGGCCAGGGACAATAATGTTCCATTTTACGTCACCCTCCCTTCCACCACATTTGACATGAGTATCAAGAACGGCATTACAGAGATTCCAGTGGAACAACGTGATCCTGCTGAAGTCACCCACGTGGATGGACTCCTGGATGGCGAACTTAAAGAGGTACTCATCTCCCCTCCTGAAAGCCCAGCTTGCAACTATGCCTTCGACGTCACGCCGGCACGCCTGGTTAGTGCGTTGATTACGGAAAAAGGAATATGTGAAGCCAATGAAGCCAGCATTACCGCCATGTTTCCAGAATTGGTGTAGTTGTCCAATTTATCGGATTAGCTATCGGATTAACCATCGGATCAGCCAAAAGAAAACCTGTTTTCAGGACTCTCCGAAAACAGGTTTTGTAAATCAAACCCAGGATAATATCTATCTTTCGTAGACTAGGTTTTATCTTCAAATAGAATTTCAATGATCAGATAAATGCCCAAATAGCAGATCTATTTTTCTGATCATTGATTATTCCAGTTATTTTCCTAACGGACACATTTGAGCCATCCAAAGTCTGTCCTGATTTGACCCTATTGGTCATGGCAATATCAATAGAGCGCACAATTTCATCCAAATCACCCTGGGTACAAATCAGGGCGGGGCTCAGGCAAATGGTATTATTGTGTTCGGCGAAGCTACGATTGGTACGCCCGATCATCACTCCCTGATTCAAACAATCAGCAGCAATACCTGCAACCACCGACTCATCAACCGGTTCTTTGGTTTGACGATCTTTGACCAGTTCAAGCCCAACAAATAGACCTTTTCCTCTTACATCACCAATCATGGAATGCTTTTGCTGAAGTTCAAGTAGCTGATCCATCAGGTAATCACCCATTTTATTTACGTTTTCCAACAGGTTCTCCTGCTCAATAATACGCATATTTTCAAGTGCCGCGGCGGGACCGGCGGCGCAGCCTCCGAATGTGCTGATATCACGGAAGTAGTGCATTTTCTCGCTGGGATCAGCAAGAAACTCACCAAACAATTCTTCCGTCGTAGCCATGACAGAAATAGCAGCATAACCACTGGCCACTCCCTTAGCCATGGTAACAATGTCTGGTTTCACACCGTAATGTTGATACCCGAACCATTTTCCCGTTCGACCCATGCCACAAACCACTTCATCGATATGGATTAAAACACCATATTTGGTGCAGATTTCCTGAATGGTTTCAAAATATCCCTCAGGAGGTGTGATCACTCCGCCACCCGCTGTGATAGGCTCCAAAATTACCGCACCAACGGTATCTGGTCCTTCCTGTAAAATGGTTTTTTCCAATTCTTTCGCCGCCATCACTCCAAAGTCAGGATGGTCGCCATTCTCGGAGCGATAAGCCAGGCAATGAGGAAATTCAACAAAACCCGGAGTAAACGGACCATACTGATCCTTTCGCTGAATCTGGCCCGTGGCACTGAGCGTGGTAATAGTGGTGCCATGGTAATCACGGTCACGAAAAATGACTTTGTGTTTTTTGCCACCATTTTTAATCGACGCCAACTGACGAACCAGTTTGAATGCCTTTTCATTGGCTTCAGAACCCGAGTTGGAATAATACACTCGACCCATACCAGGCATCTTGTCGATTAATTTTTCCGCAAACTGAGCCCCAGGAATGTTGCCTGCAGAATTAGCGAAGTAACACATCTTGACCAGTTGATCACGTACCGCATTCGCGATACTTTCGCGACCATAGCCAACGTTTACCGTCCATACACCACCAGAAACCGCATCAAGGTATTCCTTTCCCTTTATGTCTGTTACTCTCATTCCCTTACCCTCGACGATCATCATCGGATCAGTGGTTTCAAGGGGCTTATGTTGACTCAAGTGATGCCATACGTGGGTTTTGTCGCTGTTGACCACCTCAGACACATTCATGTCCTGAGAGCCTGACTCCAGGGCTCTGTTCATAATTTGTTTCCCAATCTGCTTGCTAAAAAGATTACTTTTGATCCAGACCATCGTCCCAGATTTAAAATCCCTACCCATCCGGGGATTAGCTAAAACGACGGATATGACCGCGATGATGATGGACAATGGTTTATCGTCCACTTAGTGAACGCCAATTCCAATTGACGTGACGCTCACAATTGTTAAAACTGTGTTTGTGATACCAGACCTTACTATTTTGGGCTTATTGGCACATAGGACCAGTTGCTCTCGTATGATTAGACCACGTCGGACTTTCACCAGATCCGTCTCAAACCTGCCCCATCAGGTTTTATCCATATTTTGAAGGGGGAATACCCGAGGGAGGGACAAGTCAGAAGGCCGCTCGATTACACATAGTTCACACTATTAAGGCCCGCCCTCCCGACTGAACAATGTCGTTCTCCAAACATGGCTGATACGCATTATTCCTTTGAGCGCCATCTTTTCCCGAGTACAATAAAACCATGGATGTTTCACATATTTTCGATCCCCTCAATGACGCCCAACGGGAAGCCGTTGCCGCAGAACCTGGTCCTTTACTCGTGCTTGCTGGTGCAGGCAGTGGAAAAACCCGGGTATTAACCCATCGCATTGCATGGCTGATCGAGGGTCATCAGGTTTCTCCTTTTGCCATTCTCGCCGTGACTTTCACTAACAAGGCATCCCGGGAAATGCGGGGTCGGATTTCCGAGTTATTGGATATGCCGTCGAGTGGGATATGGATGGGAACCTTTCACGGTTTATGCCATCGCCTGTTAAGAATGCATTTTGAAGAAGCGGGTCTTCCCCAGAGCTTCGAAATACTCGACAGTGATGACCAATATCGTTTGATTCGTCGCGTGCTGCGGGAGCTGGATCTCGATGAAGCCTATTGGCCGCCTCGTCAACTGCAATGGATGATCAATAACCACAAAGAAGAAGGCCGTCGACCTCATCATCTACCTGAAGGCAATGACCTACAGCAGCAAACCCTTTATAAAGTCTATGCCAATTATGAAGAGCTATGCCAGCGATTTGGGCTGGTTGATTTTGCTGAAATTCTGCTTCGTACACTTGAATTGCTCAAGAACAACCAGCCCTTACGGGAAACCTACCAACAGCGTTTTCAGCATGTTCTGGTAGACGAATTTCAGGACACCAATAGCATCCAGTATCAGTGGTTACGCTTACTGGCCAAGCAGCATAATAATTTCTTCGCAGTAGGAGACGATGACCAATCGATATACGGTTGGCGAGGTGCCAGGGTTGAAAATCTATTGAGTTTTGAAAAAGACTTTCCCGGGGCCCAGGTGATCCGGCTGGAACAGAATTATCGCTCCACTGGAAACATCCTGAATGCCGCTAATGCAGTAATCTCCTACAATTCAGATCGAATGGGAAAAAACCTCTGGACTGAGGAGTCCGAAGGCTTGCCCATTCGTCTTTACGCTGCGGTCAACGAAGTGGACGAAGCCCGTTTTGTCGTTGACCAGATTCAAAGCTGGGTAGAAAAGGGAAACCGCCGGGACGAAGTTGCTATCCTGTATCGGTCGAATGCCCAGTCCCGGGTATTTGAGGAACAATTGTTATCCCATGGCATGCCTTATCGGGTATATGGAGGATTACGCTTTTTCGAGCGCGCCGAAATCAAGGATGCGCTAGCCTATTTGAGGCTAATTTCTAATCAGAATTCGGACCCTGCCTTTGAAAGAATTGTAAACCTCCCTACTCGAGGCATAGGCAATAAGACCCTGGAAACAATCCGGGGTATTGCCAGAGAAGATGAAATCTCCATGTGGCAGGCAACGAATAAAGTTATAAGGGAAGAATCTCTTCCACCCAGAGCCTTGAGCGCGGTGATTCGTTTCATCGAATTGATCGATCAAATGTCTCGCGACACCCAATCTTTGGAGCTTGCGGAGATCACGGATCACGTACTTAAAACCAGCGGATTGCTTGAACACTATCAGAAAGAAAAAGGAGAACGCGCCCAGGGTCGAGTTGAAAACCTGGAAGAGCTAGTAAATGCCGCCAGAAATTTTGTGGTGGCAGAAGAAGAGGAACTGGATGATTTATCCCTGTTTCTGTCCAATGCTGCGTTAGAAGCCGGAGAGGGTCAGGCGGAAGAATGGGAAGATTGTGTCCAACTCATGAGTCTGCACTCGGCCAAGGGATTGGAATTCCCGCTGGTATTTCTTTGTGGCATGGAAGAAGGTTTATTCCCCCATCAGCGGTCTCTGGAGGAGTCTGGTAGGCTCGAAGAAGAAAGGCGGTTATGTTATGTCGGTATGACCCGTGCAATGCAGGAGCTCTATATCTGTTATGCAGAAATACGGCGGTTATATGGGAGAGAACATTATACCCAGGCCTCCCGATTCCTAACTGAGGTACCCAAAGAGTACATCGAAGATATTCGCTCCAGCAACATCAGTCGGCCGATATTCCGATCCAGTATAACAAACGAAGAAAGCCCGCTTGCAAAACTGCAACCGGGCCGCCATGTCAGACATCAGAAATTCGGAGAGGGAATGGTAGTTAGTCTTGAGGGGCAGGGAGAACATGCCCGTATTCAGGTTAACTTTTCTGACGTTGGTACCAAGTGGTTAATTTATGCCTATGCGAACCTGGAAGCTCTTTGATGAGAGTGATCATCCGCTGACATACGATGATTGAACGTTTTTTCGACCTTGCCATCTTCATTTTCGATGGTCGCCATCCAGTGAAAACAGGGGCTATCAACCTGGTAAGGACGAAGAGGAGATGTAATTAGTTCAGGATACTCGTAGAGCACTTCGTCGGTAATTGGTATAAAAACTTTTTGACCCATGTGCAGTTTCCTCATTAGATAAATATGGCAACGACCGGGCTGGTCATCGATAGATTGTCTATGGCTTCATTACATCTTTCCCGGATGGTACGAATGGGCAAAACTAATGGTATTGTTATGGCAGTTAGATGGGTGATTACATGGGGAAGTAAAACAGTTGCTTATACCAGACTCACAATCATGATACCTTCTGATTTACCAGGGTAATCTTACGAACTATGTCCAGAACTATCGCTATCGTAGAAGACGACGCCGACCAACGGGATAACTACGCCGACGCACTACGCGGCCAGGGTTATGCCGTTAATACCTATGCCAACAAAAAAGATGCTCTTGAAGGTTTTGAAAGATCGCTACCAGATCTCGCGATTCTGGACATCATGCTTGAAGATGAAATAGATGGTGGATTTGACATCTGTCGGGACTTGCGCCAGCAAAGCCCCCATATGCCCATTATTTTTCTTACTGCCCGAGACAGCGATATCGACCGTGTTTCAGGACTGAGACTCGACGCATGGGACTACATTACCAAGCCAGTCAATCTACAGTTTCTGGCGGTTCGGGTATCATCATTGTTTCGAATCGCTTCTTCCATGAAAACAGAAGCTAAAACTTCTGCATCCCTGATTTTGGGCGATCTTGAAATAGATCAGAACAGTATGTCGATCAGCTGGAAGGGACATTTATTGAGTCTAACTTTAACTGAGTTCTGGTTAATCGAATCCCTCGCCCGAAATCCAGGACATGTTAAAACCTATGATGTCCTGATGCAGACAACCCGGCAGAGCTATGTCGAAAAGAATACGATCAACGGATATGTCAGAAGGATCAGAAAGAAATTCAAAGAGGTTGACGACGATTTCTCGATGATTCAAACAGTATTTGGTGTGGGCTATCGATGGGAGCCGGAATAACCGGATTTCAGGGTCAAAATCCGCTAGAGCCTGCATGGCTACGATAATCTTACCTATAAACAGGAACCGCTTCGATGATTCAGCCATTGCCAATGGATCCTTTCTGCCCTGGTTTTTGAGCATTCTTAATCATGCTTAAACGCCTACGCACTCTCAGTATCCGAACCAAGCTGATGTGCATTGTCATCGCCTTGTTAACCATTCCCTGGATGGGGTATCACTACGTTCTTGAGATGAAGAGCTTCCTGGTACAGGGGCAACAAAACGCACTACTACTAACCGCTAATGGCATTGCCACGGTTCTCAACGATCGGTCAGAGTTGTTTAATCCTGAAACCGGAGTACCTGAGGTGTTGGGGAAGGAAAATGATCTTTTCGCCCATGAGCTTGAAAACCTGATTCAATTAGACGGGCAGCTAGCGGATTGGCAATCATTACGACCATTCATCTCCTATCACACGGGTTCGGTGAATCTGAGCTGTGAGTCTGATTATGATCCCTCCTCATTTTCGCTCAAACATTTGCTTGGATATTATGAAAATTATCTGTATGTCATGTTTGAAGTTAACGATACAACGTTACTGTACCGGGATCTGGAAAGGCGACAACTGGATACCAGCGACCAAATAAGGATGTTACTCCAGCTCTCGGACAATGTCTTGAAGCACTATATTATGGTCGCAAGGGCACCGGGTCGAATGAGTATCTATCTTGTGGATGACGAATGGAAGCTGCCATTAAATGGGGAGCCAGTAACGGAATTTATGGCAGATATGGCGGAAACAGAATTCGGTTACCAGGTCGAACTACGGCTTCCCCGGGATGTAGTTGGCGCTGGCACCCGAATTGGCTTCTTCGCCGTGGACGTAGATGACGAGGAGAATCGGACAATTGATCGTATTTTGGGTACTTCGCCCCAGGTTTCAAGCGGAGAACCTGCACAAATTCTATTGGACTCACCGGAATTAACAAAAATTCTCAAGGGGCTGGATCGCCCGCAATCAAGAATCTGGATCCTTGATAATCAGCAACGGGTCCGCGCAGTAGTGGGAGGGGTATCCGCCTCACCACCGGCTCAGCCTTCCCAAACCGATGAACCACTAAGTTGGTTTTCGTCGACCTATCGAACTTTCCGAGGGCATGTAGACGCACTTTTAAATCGACCACCAGAGCGCTTTACCGATATTTCCGCTGACATCACCCACCGACCCGACAAAATTTTCACCACCATATTGAAAGGAACGCCCAAGGTTGCCGAACGACCGTCGTTGGATCAAAAAGCTCAGATCATTGTCGCTGGCTACCCCATTAAGTCCGGTGATGAAATTATGGGAGCCGTGGTTGTTGAACAGAGCGGCCACGCCATACTGGCATTGCAATATCAATTACTTCGTAGTCTCACCCTGGTCACTATATTGGTTTTTGTTTTCGTACTGCTGGCTTTATTCGCATTCGCATGGCGACTGACAGCTAGAATTGGGCGCCTGTATAACGCCACAGAACGTTCAATCACGCCGGAGGGTCGGGTGTTGGAAGATCAAATACCTAGCCGTACCTATCCTGCGGATGAGCTCGGTGATCTTGGAAGAAGTATCACCAGTATGCTCAAACGCCTTTCTGGCTATACCCGTTATCTGGAAGAGATGCCGGACACACTCGCCCATGAAATGAATAATCCGTTGAATGTTGTTAGTTCCTCGCTACAGATACTGCAAACCGACATCCCCGGTGTCCAGAGCAACAAATACATGCAACGCGCGCAAAACGGAGTTAATCGGCTGCGCTCAATTCTTACCAATTTGACTGAAGCAGCCAATCTCGAAGATGCCATGCGGGGAGAAATAAAAGAACGCATCAATCTCCCCTCTCTGGTCTCCGACTTCGTTGACGGTTATCGAACCAGCTTCCCGAACCAGAAGTTCATCTGGGAACCGGGAGTAAGTGACATTTTTATCCAGGGAAGCCCTGACCATCTTGCGCAAATGCTGGATAAGCTTATCGATAATGCAGTTCAGTTCAGTCAGGAAAACAGTCCCATCATTGTTCGAATCCAGGAAAAAACGGATTTGGTGAACGTTGTCGTACTTAACGAAGGACAGAAGCTATCAGAAAATATCAGCGATAAAATGTTCGACCCCATGGTTTCATATGGCAAAACCAATGCTAAATATTCCCATTTGGGCCTGGGGCTATTTGTTGTGCGTTTAATTGCTGAATATCATCAGGGCAAAGTCTGGGCTGAAAACAGGGAGGACGTATCCGGCGTTGCGGTAACAGTTTCCGTTCCCGTTTTGTCCGCAGCCTGATTAAAAAATCATAAACATTGCAGTGGAACAGGCGCTAAAGGCAATCCCTAGCGAAAACATCCCGTTCCTTATTTTGTGTCAACCTGACCACAGTTACAAATCCGATTTTCCATTAAAACCATCAGGACTGGCTAAAACCCACGAGATCAGGATCGGGAACGGCAATAAATAGATCTAACGATGACATTTTCCTTTGGATGAAGCATCCACTTTGTTCCTCGATATAATTTTCCCTGAGGCTGCGCAACATCCAGACTCATCCCCTTCACCCGATACTTATCACCACCCCACATTGCCATCAACGACTGGGTTTCATCGCACTCTCTCACAGAAAAAAGCATGCAATATTGATACCGGGTTTGCGCAAAACGATGGGCTTTCTGCTCTTTTCTAAAATTAGTACAGACGTCTGGTGAGGCTTTTTTTGTCCAGTCCTGTTTTTTTAGTTGGCCCTTTTTATTCAATTGGTAAGCACGTACACCGCCGCTAATTTCCCCAACAGTGGTCGCCGGATAACTGAGACAAAAAGTCAGTAAAAGCCCAATTAGTATTTTCATGTTGTACTTAACCATTGTCTCAAAATCTTATTGTGATGAGTAGCAGGGGAAATCCGATTGCTTGTTCATTCCACCTCGCCCTGCCTCGATGATTTGATCCCATACTCGTGACCCCATACCCGGGAATTAGTGAGATAATATACTTTTCCTGTCCACCCGAATCCATACCTGAATCCATCCATGTCTCCTGATCGCGAAATTATACTCATTGACGGCTCTTCTTTTTTGTTTCGGGCTTATCACGCGATGGGCCGTGAACCACTGATGACATCGGACGGACGCATGACACAGGCCATCTTCGGGATGGTCAATATGTTACGCAGCCTGCTGAAGGAATGCCAACCCGATCATATTGCCGTCGTAATGGATGCCAAAGGAAAAACATTCAGACACGAAATGTATGAGGAATACAAAGCCAATCGGGCAGCGATGCCAGATGACTTAAGAGAACAACTGGCGTATCTGAAAAAAATCATCCCCGCCATGGGCCTACCACTTATTTCTGTTTCTGGGGTAGAAGCAGACGACGTGATTGGCACGTTATCAAAAACCTCCGTCGCACAAGGTTTCAGAGTCATGATCGTCAGCAGTGACAAGGACCTGACTCAACTGGTCAATGATAAAGTGGAAATGGTGGACACTATGAAAAATGTCCGGCTCGACCCCCAGGGAGTTCTTGACAAATTTGGCGTTCCCCCGGAGTTGATTATTGAATATCTTGCGCTGGTCGGCGACTCCTCTGACAACATTCCTGGCGTACCTAAAGTAGGACCGAAAACCGCTGTCAAATGGTTAAACGAATATGGGTCCCTGGATAACATCGTGGAAAATGCCGAAAGCATAAAAGGAAAAGTCGGTGAATACCTTAGAGAAAATCTGGATCAGCTTGCATTATCCAGAAGACTCACAACCATCAAATGTGATGTTGAACTGGAATGGGAACCGGAAGTCCTGCTGCTGGAGACTCCGGATTATGAATCCCTGAAAACCTATTATAGCGATCTGGAATTCAAGTCATGGTTGAAAGAAGTGTCTAAAGCTGGGGCTAGCGATGACCTTCATATCGATTCAAATTCCGACGACACTATTGAACCAGACACTGACGAGACCCAGGAAGAAACAGAACCCGCACCAGAAACGAACTATGAAACCATATGGGACCTGACCACTTTAGATGAGTGGATTCAAAAACTGGAGTCAAGTGAAATTTTTGCCATCGACACCGAAACCACTTCCATTGATGCCCATCTCGCAGAGCTGGTTGGATTTTCCTTCGCCGTTAATCCGGGAGAAGCTGCTTACCTCCCCTTGGGCCATCGCTATACCGGGGTTCCGACACAGATTCCGCTGGAGGACGCAATCGCCCGATTGAAACCAGTCCTTGAAAACCCGTCCCAAAAAAAGACCGGGCAGAACTTCAAATACGATAAAGAAGTACTGCAATACTATGGTATTAACCTGACCGGAGTTTCCCATGACACTATGCTGATGTCCTATGTACTGGATGCGGGAAACTCCCGTCATGACATGGACACCCTGGCCCAGAAACACCTCGGACGACAAACCATCAAATTTTCCGATGTCGCTGGCTCTGGCAAAAACCAACTGACCTTTGACCAGATTGACATTGACGCTGCGAGTCAATACGCCGCCGAAGACGCAGATATCACCCTACAACTCTACCAGGAACTCGTTGGAGAGCTTGAGCAACACCCCAAACTCCTGTCGCTCTTCCACGATATTGAAATGCCTCTGGCCTCGGTGCTAGCCAGTATTGAAAGCAACGGCGTCAAAATAGATGCCAGCAAATTATTGGAACAGAGCGCCGAAATCGCTAACAAGCTGGAAGACATTGAACGTCGAGCCTACGAGGTAGCAGGAGAGCCATTTAACATTGGCTCTCCGAAACAAATCCAGGAAATACTCTATGAAAAACAGGGCATTCCTGTTCTGCGAAAAACCCCTAAAGGCCAACCATCCACCGCAGAAAACGTTCTACAGGAGCTCGCGGTTGAACATGAGCTGCCTCAGCTTATTTTGGATCATCGGGGGCTGGCGAAACTAAAAAGTACCTATACGGATAAGTTACCGTTATTGGTTAATCCAAAAACCCAACGTATACATACTTCTTATCATCAAGCCGTCGCTGCCACTGGCCGCCTCTCCTCCAGCAACCCCAATCTACAAAACATTCCCATTCGGACCGAAGAAGGAAGCCGCATTCGGGAAGCATTTGTGCCTAAGGAAGGTCACATTTTATTGGCTGCGGACTACTCCCAAATCGAGTTGCGTATCATGGCCCATTTATCCGAAGATGCGGGATTGATTGACGCATTCGTCAAAGGCGCCGACATCCATAGCGCCACGGCGGCTGAAGTGTTTGATGTTGAGTTATCAACGGTGGACAAGGAACAACGACGACGAGCCAAAGCCATCAACTTTGGCCTAATTTACGGCATGTCCGCCTTCGGTCTCGCACGGCAATTGAAGATTCCGCAAAAAGAAGCAAAAACATACATCGAGATTTACTTCGACCGCTATCCCGGCGTAAAAACCTATATGGAAACCACCAAGGAAGCCGCTAAAGAAAAAGGATTCGTGGAAACACTCTATGGCCGTCGACTCAATCTGCCCGAAATCAACTCCAGTAACGCCGTTCGAAGGCAATACGCCGAACGAACCGCCATTAATGCCCCCATGCAAGGCACCGCTGCGGACATGATAAAGCTGGCCATGCTCAGTGTAGACAGCTGGATTCAGGAAAATAATTCACCGTCCAGAATTATCCTCCAGGTCCATGATGAGCTGGTACTGGAAGTTCCAGATAACGAAGCCGACCACACAGCAAACATCGTCTCCGACCTGATGTGCAGCGTAAGCACACTAAAAGTCCCCCTGATCGTAGACACCGGAAAAGGCAATAACTGGAAACAGGCCCACTAATATTGCTGGAACATTGCTGGGGTCAGAGTCGTAATTATTCTACTGCCCCCAAGTAACCAGGCATGTTCATCACCTGACTTTAGCTCGACTTCTCGAATAATGGGCACGAATAGTGGGCTCGACAATTACGACTCTGACCCCAGGCGCAAAGATATCCATCAAAATGCGAATCGCTATTGCACCACCGGACTTTGATCAATGGGACTCGTTATTGGCCCTGATTACTGACGCCTTCCGCTATATGGAACCGCTAATCAGTCCGCCCTCTTCCGCTAAAATACTAACTCCGATTTCCCTAAAACAAAAAGCCGAGAAGGAAATATTACTCCTTGCGACTCAAGACAATGATCTCATCGGCTGCTCCTTTTTACGAATCGAACCCACCTATTTGTATATTGGCAAAATAGCCATATCCGAATTTCATCAACGTCAGGGCATTGGTGGAAAATTTATTCGCCAGGCAGAACATATCGCCAAATCTCACCGCCTACCCCAACTAAAACTACAAACCCGAATCGAACTCGCCCAAAACCATCACGCTTTCCAACGCCTCGGCTTTGTCAAAACCGGAGAAACCACCCACCCGGGTTATTCCCAGGCAACCAGCATCACCATGACGAAATACCTCGATGTGGAATCAGTCAAGAACGACGGCGCTACCCCCAATTACTCCAGGAAATAAAAATTTCGAGCTACGCTCGAAATCAAAGGATCAAAAAACAAAGCACAAAGAGTCAAAGCGTCCTGGCAAGACGAAACCCCACGACGTTGAATGCCCCAGCAGCGGCGGTCCAGTTGCGACCCGCCGAACGAAGGACGCTCGGGCTGTCGAGCCAGGAACCGCTGCGCAAAACACGGAAAGAACAATTACCGCCCTGCTCGGCCAACCACGCTGCCCCGTCCTCTGGCGCCGATACATAGCTCGGATGCCAGCAGTCTTCAACCCATTCCCAGACATTACCTGACGTATCATAAACCCCAAAAGCATTCGGGGAAAAGCTCCCTACCGGCGCCGTAGACTCACCATCCCACTCGCTACCACAGTCAGCACAGTTTGCATTGCCGGCTCCAATGTCATCTCCCCACCAATACTGCGTATCTGTTCCTCCACGGGAAACGTATTCCCATTCCGATTCACTGGGAAGCCGGTATCGTTCTCCTGTCTTTTCCGATAGCCATGCCGCATAGGCTTTTGCATCATCCCAGCTCACGTTGATCACCGGGCGTAATCCTCTACCCCAACCTCTATCATGCGGTAGCCGACGATCCGTCGCTACAGCAAAAGTATCGTATTCATCGAATGTTACCTCGTATTGACCCATCGCGAATGGCTTAATGTTTACCCAATGCCGAGGTCTCTCATCGCTGTCCGCCAGAGAATCACTCTTATCAGAACCCATTTGATAGCGCCCACCAGGAATGAGTCGCATTTTCGGTCCTAATGTCCTTTCGTCCAAAAATTCATCCTGAAACACATCAGGTAACGAAGACCGCCTTTCTGCCGGAGTCCATTCGTCCCGAAACACCGTTCCAGGGCTCTTTTCATTTAATCCACCCAGGTTTAGAATGACCTGATCACCCTGAATCAACATGGGTTGTCGACCCCGAAGATGATGGGAGACAAAATCGGATAAGGACAACAAGGCTTCCGGAGTTCCGGTTAGTATCGGTTCAGTAATCGGCTCTGAAAGTACTTCAGAGGTATTTCTAATCCGTACTTTGATCCCTCTGGACTCAAGGTCTGCCGCAATTGTCTCAGCTACCAAACGAAACCCAGGATCATGGTTGATCTGTAATTCGGTGACGCCAAAAACACTCTCGGACCTTATCGATTCCCTCCATTGACTTTCCCCCATCTGATACCACCACCCATTCGCCACAATGGCCACCGCCATGATCAGTAGTAATGGCGTGATGAGCTGCCGGGCAAAATAGCGGTATGTCACCGGAACTGCCCTTTCTATCCATCGAGGTAAAATAAAATCCGTCACCCTTCCCTTACCCATAACCACGCCGGCATACAAGGCATCATTGAACGGGGAAACGGTTCCCATTGACGCTAGCTGACGCCCCACTTTCTCCTGCTCTTCCCGGGAGAGTTTAGTCTTCTCATTCTCAGTCCCACTGACCAGATTCATATCGATAGCCTCATTCCCCGGGTCATGCAGCCGTCGGGAAAACAGATCTTCATAAATCCCCCGAATGCGATCTTCATCACCGGGTTTTAGTCGATTAATTAAACGCTCCCTCAACCAAAATGGAATTCGACCCCGCTGACAACAGGGCAGGCGAACCACGCGCAACAGAACGATTTGGGAATTGGACTGAGGAGAACTTAATCCACTGGTATCTGACGAGGAGTCATTGAATAATCGACTCCATAAGAGTCGGGTCAGGGGCCATGCCAATTGGGGATACACCGCCATCGCTGAAAGCAGCAAAACGCCGTCTTCCCCTAACCAACGAGCCAACTGCGTATACCACTGCTCGGTGGATTCTGTGTTTTGGGAGGGGTGCTCAATGGACCATAAATCGGAATGCAACAATGTGTCTGGCAATAGCCCCTGAGTGGATCCGCCTTCAGGTTGCCCATCCATTCGACCAGTAAATGGTATTCCCTTCAAACTCTCCACCAATCGCCCGGAGAGATTACTTTGCTCCACAGACAAATAACTCACCCCCAATTGGCTCAGAAACGCTACTTCCCTGGGAGTGGGCTCCCGTAAAAACAATAAAACCAGGGACGACCACTGCACCAGGGCCTGCAACCAGTCAGGTTGGGCAACGGAAAGGCGATTAGACCAGGAACGGTCACAAATGGTCGCTGGATCACAGACCATCAACAATCTCGCGCCCACGGACTGGGTTTTTAAAGCCGCCAGTGACCTGACCTGCCGATCAATTTGGCCTTCCCGATACAGCGGCGCTGGCTGGTTTCGAAAGGAAAGCCAATGGCTTTCCAGTCCATTACTATTTAGTTCCTTACACAATACTTCGCCATAGGCACCAATCTGATCATTACGTCCGAAACTCTGGATGACTACCAACCACTGGATTAGAGGACGGCGATGTCTCCAAACCAGGTCGGGGATTCCGCTGTTTTTCACCGTCGCCTCCACGGTCAAACGAGCGTTTAGTCGGTTACTCCGGGCGCGCCCATGGCGTAGATTGGCAATCTGCCGACTATCATGGCCAGAGCGAATAAACAATCGGGTTGCCAGTCGCCCAAGTTCAATACGCAAGGGTTTTATTTCAGGATTCATCAGGTCTCTGGCGTTATACAAGACTGTACGATGTCGTCTCCATATCAACAGGATCAAGACACTGAGCAGTATAAAAGGGACAGCACCCAATAGATAACGAATAAACAGTTCGCCTTCGACCGTCTCGGGATTGGGAAAAGACTCGGTATAAGGAGCCGCAGGTATTACTACCGGAGTGGATTTATTTTCATCCACTTTGCTTTCAGAAACATCAGTTTGAGAAGGCGGTGGGGATGAGGATGGAGCTGGAGATGGAGATGGAGATGGAGATGGAGATGGAGATGGAGATGGGACATTCTGGTTATCCCGCAGAATTTTTTCAGTGGCTTTTTGATTGGTTTTTAGCGTCTGCCAATAATCAATGCCCCACCATGTCGCGAAACCCAGCACAATAATGCCCGCGAACAAGTACATCGAACGCCGGGTAATACGCTGCCTATAGAATTTCCGATCAAGAGCAAGTTCGACTTTTTTGGCTTCCGCCCCGCCTATTCCACTGGCCACGGAAACACCAAATTGGGTTATTGCCCATTGAGAGAAACAGTCTGTAAACCGACGTTGCTGGTTTTCACTTTGGCAAAACACCGGGGAAAGTAGCTGTCGATATTCATCCAGCGATTGCGGTACGTTTCCGGCACCCACCGCAATGAGCAATGCTCTGGCCTCCTTACGCTGACGAATGTCGATTATCATGCCATCCGCAGCGCTGGCGCGCTGATAATGGTCAATCAGGTCCTCTAACCCTCGACTCACCCTCTGAAGCTGTTCGATGGGTTTTAACATAACGCCGGGATTAACATTGTCGATGGTCATGTAGAGATCGGCTGAAGCACACAAACAGTGACGAACTTCATTGAAACACTGGTTAGAAACGCTCTTCTTTTTTTCCCTGACTATTTCGCCATTGGGCCAGCAGTCGATCCCGATTCCCTTGATCATCTTCGTGTTTCATCAATAACATTGAAGCGATGAGATTAAACTGAGCGACATCCATGGAAACAGATTCGTCAAGCATGCTCAGGGTTTTAACAAAATCAAGTAATTCCGAAGTGGTGGGCTTTTTACTTACCGGGGATTGTCTGAGAAATTCGTTCAGGCTAACGGTAGCCTTAATATCCACAGGGCATGCCATGTCCATGGAAATTCGATTACGTATAATTCGTTCCATGGCTTCTCCATCCGGAAAGTTGATATGGTGATAAACACATCGCCGCAAAAATGCATCTGGCAAGCCCTTACTTTCATTACTGGTGATGATCAGGACCGGAGATGATCACTTTCCCTATTGATGGAAAATTCACGCAGCTGTTTGCTCTCCCGATTCTCATAGACCTGAGGAATGGAGAACCGAAGTTTGTCAAACTCCATCAATAAATCGTTGGGAAAATCCTGGGGAGTTTTATCGATTTCATCGATTAGCACCACAGATCGTTCTGCTATTCGGGCCTGACTCTCCGCCCAAACCAGCTTATCGATGGCGTCAATACCTGATGGGCCATTAGCTTTGATAATGGCCGCCCCCAACACCCCAAGACCAAGAAATTCCAATACATCAATATCCTTCTGTGTATTTTCTTCATGGTCACCACTCCCCGAATACGCCGCCTGCATACGCCCTAAATAGTCCACCTGATAAAGCACGTCGGTATATTCGCTGGTAGAGCGGGAAATAAACTCCAACGGTGGCGCGCATCTCAACTGCCATGCCACACTGGCAGCGAGGTCCGTTTTCCCCACTCCAGGCTCACCAGTTAGCAACAATGGCTTCCCCAGATTCAACGCCACATTCACCGCCATGGCAAGATCCCCAGAGGCTTCATACAACCAGGGCTCCGACCAATGACTGTCCTTCCAAACATGAATCAGATCTTCTGACGGGATACCATTGACAGTCTGTTCCATGGGCATGAGGCACAGGGGCTGATATTGTTTAACAAAGGATTTCATGATGTTCTACCTTCAAGCAGAGATTTTTTGTCATGGTATGCCATGGTAAATGCATCCATGACATGCCTTTCGAGAGTGCGGTAGTCAGGACATCCCGGATAGCCTTTCAGGGATTCCTTGATTGCCATAGCGACTGTTTCCTTGGTTCGGGTATCCGTTTCCAGCTGAAACGGACCTTCGGTGTCACTCCCGATCCATTCATCAATGTAACGATTAAATAAGTCCCTATTTTCGCACCACGTATCCATCACCTGCACCTCCTCTACCGGGGAAGGTCTGGTAAACAGGTTTCCAAAAATAGAAAAGGATCGTTTTTTTTCCTCAAGGGGCTCCCGCTGGAGCATGACCACCACCGGAGGGCCATATTGACTTGCGGCACAAAGGCGCTTACAGGTCTCAACGAGCTGCTTCGCGACTTCTAATGACTCATCATCATTTACTCCGCTGACATCGAATATCACTTCGTTGGATACAACATTGCCAAACAGGATTTCAAGGGCGTCGGCCATGGAAAACACGCTCTTTTGAGTACGACTGGCGACTTTAGCCACTATTTCTTCTTCCATGTCGCTGGCTGAAACGGCAATTAGCCACGGTTCCTGAATAACATCCGGGGTAACGTTTGACTGGTTTCGGGATAACCAGTATCGTTTCAATTTTTGGGCCACGTAGTTTCTAAAAACGAAACCTTCGCTCCGACGATAGTAGAGCACCGAAAATGGCCTACTCCGACCACTGTCCCCGGTTTGATACAGTTGAATCCGTATTGCCTCCCAGGCCTGTTGACGATCAAACGATTCAAGGGAATCCAGCGCCTGACCCAGAGAAACCATTCCATGATAGTTATTCTCATTTAACTGTTTGAGAATTGCTTTACACAACGCGCCCCATCGCTCCCCCATATTCACCAGATGTAAATGGGCCGCATCAATTTTTCCATGAGAACCACTAATAAGAGAACAGTCCAATGAAGCCGTTTGCCATGCAGTCAAACCTTTTATTGAGTCCGGTAGTTCATCTGCAGTGGGCATTGCGACATTGCCGAATAGAACGGGAATAATCGAACATTTGTTTTTTCCCAAATCCAGTGCCGTTTTGATCTCTTCTTCTACCCAATCAATGGATAATGAATTCTCACGACCTATTTTTTCCTGCTTTTGTCTTAGTAGCGACAGCCATTTCGGACCAATTACCACCAGCATCACCCGGGACTTCGGTAATACTTCTCTTAATACGTCTGCCCATTGATTACCCGCCTCGATACTCTTAAACCCATCTTTCGAACAAAACACCCGGGAATCAGAACCAAGCACCCCCCATAAATAATGTTGAAGAAAATCCACCTCCAAAGGGCAATCATCATTACGAAAACTGATAAAAACCTTTTGGTCTTCGTGGTTGAGATATTGCATCGCCTTAAAATGGAAAGGGCGGGTGTGAGATAGAATTAGCTGTGATTGCTACCTCCATGTTCGGCCTGAGTCCCTGCATTATTGAGCTTAAGAACACGCTGTAACACCAGTCTCGGGAAAAGCACACTGACGTTTGTATTTCTGAATCACTCCCCTGCCATTTTTTATACATTATTCTTCATTTTTCTCCATGATTCATCCATCGGGTTATTTCAACCGGATAGAAGTATAACCCTATTTTTAACCTGATTAAAACCGCTGTGATGGGGGAGAGGCTATCAAACAATTTAACTTTGCTACCCATGTTGCGGCCCCCTTCATTCTCACGATCCCCCATTGGAACACAGACCGATGGTGATTACGTTTTTAAGCCAATCCCCATTCTCTCAGCCTCGGTCTCTACAGTCGCACATAAATAATAGCGACTCTGGCTCTAGTCAATTCCACCGGACAATTCCAGGCACGAATTGAGTCTATCGGGAATGAATTTGATTCGTGGGGATACCGTAAAATCTCAATATTTTTTTACCATGCCCCCTCCATAAATCCATATGATGAGGTAGCAGAATGAAAGCCATGAACGTCACGAAGCAGATATTGAGAAGATCGCTATTAGGTACCTTACTATTCACATTCATGGCGATATCGAGTTTCGCAGATAGTTTTTCACCTTATGTCGCTGATCATGGAGAGATTAGCTTTCCAAAAGACTTTCGAACCAATATGGTACATCTTGGATCATGGTTCGTTCCTGAGGGTGGTGCGAGTGGTTTCCACGACGTCTATACGGAAAAAGCGACGGTTGAAGCGTATCGTAAGACAGGAATCTTTCCGGACGGTGCTACCTTGGTAAAAGAGCTTCGTGCTTCGAAAGCCGGTGATTATTCCACGGGTCAGGGGGTCAATCACGCCACTGATGGCATAAAACAGTGGTTTGTCATGATCAAGGACGAGAAGAACCGCTTCTCAGGCAATCCATTGTGGGGGAACGGTTGGGGATGGGCATTGTTTAAAACCGATAGTAACGGGAAAAACCTGGCGGCCGACTATCAAAAAGACTGCCTTGGATGCCATATTCCTGCGGAGAAAAATGACTGGGTATTTACGGAAGGCTATCCGACTTTGAACAAGTAATAAATAATAAATAATAGGGAACACGTGGTCAGTACAAAATAAAAGGGTGCTGGAGTCAGAGTCGTAATTATTCTACTGACCCCAGGTAACCAGGCATGTTTATCACCTGCCTTTAGTTCAACTTTGCAAATAATAGGGGCGAATAGTGACGACTCTGACCCCAAATGACACTTACTTCCAGGCAAAGCGTGGCTGGTCAAAATGAGCGACTCTGGTTTGGTTTCCCAGGATGCAGACTTCCCTGAACTGATACAGAATGGCCGCTGTAGGGGCGGCGATCCAGTTTTTACCGATGGGCATCCTTAGTACCGGGCCTGGGTGGGTATCGGAATTGGAAATTTCGCCCTGCTTCGGAGTTACTTTTTCTTTTATTTCATCATAGTCCAGCATGGGAGCATCTTCCCGCATGAGCTCCGCCGCTGGAATACGGTGTATGGATTCCACCTCATCCGGATTGGGTTTCATGTTTTCAGCTTTTCCACCCCAGAACACCAGAGGACTCATAACGAAACCAGATCGGGTAACGAAGTCATCCAAACGCCCGAGTAGATCAGCGCTGCCCAAAAACAGGTTGACCTCTTCCTCTGCTTCCCGTTTAGCAGCATCGAATACCGTTTCACCCTGGTCAATCCGACCGCCGGGTAATGCCCATTGCCCCGGATGGTTTCTCAGCTTTAGGGACCGAGTGGTCAATAATAAAGCCGGGGTCTGCTGCCAATCGTCATAGGCAGGTAAGTCCGACATATTGGCTCCATGGCCCTCTTCCACCACAATCAACGCCACCGCTGCGGATTTTTCGGCGGTTCTTTCTATGGCCTCAAAATTCGTTAGATTAGACTTAATTTTATTTCGGAGTTGTTGATCACATTTCATCTCAGGTCTACTGGCTCGCCATCATTTAGGAAGATATGGCTTGGATTATATTTCAGTGGGGTTCCGGTGACACGGTCTAACAGCATGGTCAGCAACTCGGATGGCGGATCAATTTTGCGGCATCACAATGGGTACTACGAGAGCGTCCACAATGGAGCATCCCTTTTCATGCACAATCACCGGATTCAGATCCACCTCACTAATTTCGCCGCGCAGGCCATAGACAACCCTGGAAAATTGCACAATAAGCTCACACAAGGCGTCGATATCCAGGGCAGGCTTGCCTCGCACTCCTTTTAGCAGTCGGCTTATCCGCAATTCAGAGATCATTTTCCTGGCAGCCATGGCATCAATAGGTGCCAGCTGTGACACCCGGTCGTCCATCAGTTCGACTAAAACCCCTCCTGCTGCAACCATTACTAATGGGCCGTATTGGGGGTCGTTTTTCATACCAATAGCAATTTCAATTCCCGCTTCAGCCATGGGCATGATCAGTACTTCCTTACCTAATCGGATACTTAGGTCTTCATAGGCAGTAGCTAATGATAGTTCATTTTTCAATGATAGTTTCACGCCATCCTGATCGGATTTATGCTGAATACCTCGCGCCGCGGTTTTCATCACAACTGGATAGCCAAACTCTTTCGCCTTTTCCAGAGCATAGTCCAGGTTGTCCACCAGATCGTGGGTAATCGTCGGCAACCCGAAATCACCCATTAGTGCCAGAGACGTCGCTTCACTACTTTCGTCAAGAGTCGAAAGGGTTTGTGTCCAGACATGCACTTTTTCCGGGTCAAGGATCATGTTGTTTCCGGTTGTTCCCATCTCAAGCTCATGCGGATTTTCCATGTTGTACGAAATCCATAGGCTATCGCGATAGTTCTTTAGATTACGCAAACTGCGCAACGCCACGTCAAGACCGTTGACCATGGGAATGCCCTCATGGCACAACTCCGCGGCGGTCTCACTCAAGCTGGTATAGGTAAAGCTGTTAATTACCAGCACCGGTTTTTCACTGTATTTATGCAGCTCTCTGATCACGTCAAACATAACCGGGTAGTGGGTAAAGCCATCCCGGAACTCAAACTCAAAGGTTAGCAATGAAGTCGCTGGATCGTCCAATAACGCTTTGCCACATTCCAAATAGGTAGTACCGGTATTCCGCCCCAGCGCTCCCATGGCATCCAGCGGATTATCCGGTTCCAATCCATATTCCAGATGGTCATCCAGTGTCGAACGAGTGTTTTCGCTGATCTCTCCGAAGCCGAGACCATAATCATCCGCCAAATCAATCATGAGTTCCCGCATCCCCCCGGAATCCAGTAAACCCGCGAGGTTACCGGCTCCCATTTTTTTATCCATGGAAAGCAGCATGGCAGTGACAATCATCTCGTCTGGGTCTTTTGTCAGTATGGCGCCATAACGCTGACATAAAGCAATGAACGCGTCATGATTCCCCACTATGGCGCCGGAATGACTCACCGCCAATTCGGCGCTTTTTTCCGTGCGCCCAAGCTTGGTAATTACCACGGGTATTTGTTTGCTTTTTGCCTTTCTCAACGCTAAAACGAATCCATCCACGTCTCGCACAGCTTCGAGAAAAATGGCAATCACTCTAGTAGAGGGCTGCTCTAACAAATAGTCCATATAGTCTGCCGCAGTGGCATTGGTTTCCTGCCCACTGGCGATGACATAGTTGTAACAAAATCTTGCGTCATTATTGGCAAGATAGGTCATCCCGGAGCCAGAGTGCGCAATGAAGCCAATGTGCCCTGGGGGTCGGGACGCCGGTGGATGATCAAAACTCACAAATACGCCGTGATCGTAATTGTAAAACCCCATGGAGTTACCCCCGCAAACCGGAACCCCGGCTTTCTGGGCCGCTTCTTTCAAACGTTGGGGCAATGGAGGTTCGGTGTCTCCTGCAAAATGGTTGCTCGCATAGATAACAATACCGCCAACGCCAATTTCCAGTGCCTCATAAAAACTGATTTCTAGCCCACGACCACTAATGGCATACACCACCAGGTTCGGTACTATCGGAAGTTGCTTCAAACTGTCATAACAGGTCTTTCCAAACAACAACGGATACTTGGGATTGACGGAATAAATTTCCCCATCAAACCCCCTGTGGACAAGTTGGTGGTGGGTAGTGGCTGCGAGACTACCCATCCGCTCCGACGCACCAATGATGGCAATGGATTTTGGAGACAATAAGCGTTTAAGCCAGTGTTCGGGCATTGTGATTCTGGTGAAGCAAACGGTGGGTGGAAAAAAGTAGTTTAGTAAAGCGGATCAAAGACGCAATTTCAATGTTTTATCCAGGTTTTTTTCAGACGACGGACACTATTGAGCCACAGACCATAAGGAGTAGAATGTTGCCCAGAAATATCCGAGGTAGATCCATATAGGAACCTAGATGATTTTGCGTTTATAAAGACAATATCCCCAAGTACGGTGATGAAGTATAGTGATGAAATACAGTGTTGGATTATTCTGACCCAATAGTTCTTTATTAGTCCTTCATTCTCATCCCCGTCAATCTGGAGCAAATACAATGAACGATGCCATCTCGATTACCATCAATGGCCCTATCATGGAAATTCTGATTAACAGACCACCGGCGAATGCAATTAATCCGGAAGTTTCCGACGGTATCTATAAAGCTCTAAGTAAATTGCAAACCGATCCTGAGTTACGGGTTGCAATCATCACAGGATCCGGTGAACGGATTTTCAGCGCAGGATGGGACCTTAAGGAACTGGCGAATATGGAGACCAACGAAGAAGCGCTGGATAGCTCACTGCAATGTCCCGGCGGATTCGCTGGTATCACCGAATTCTGGGATCTCAAAAAACCCGTAGTGGCAGCAGTTAACGGTATGGCGGTAGGCGGTGGTTTTGAAATCGCTTTAGCATCCGATATTATCATCAGCGCCGACCACGCCGAGTTTTTTCTACCGGAAATGCAAAGGGGGGTTTTGCCAGACGCTGGGGCGATCCAGATCCTACCACGAAAAATTCCCTATAACGTGGCCATGGAGTTGCTCTACACCGGACGTCGTATGGGAGAGGAAGAGGCAATGCGCTGGGGGCTGGTCAACCAGGTTTGCCCCGCAGACCAACTAATGGCAGCCGCTCGGGAAATGGCCAGCAAAATTGCCGGTGGAGCACCACTCGCTCTTCAGGCATTAAAGGAAGTGGTGCCTGCAATCCAGACACTTCCCATCGAAACAGCTTTTGCGGAAACCAAACCCGGTAATCAACGATTTCCCATTTACGAAAAAATGCTGATGTCTGATGACTTCATGGAAGGGGCCCGGGCCTTCGCCGAAAAAAGGGATCCTGTTTGGAAAGGCGAGTAATATTCTGGATGTGCAGCACTCCCTGATGTGCTGCACATCATCTTTATCAAATCCACTAGCCGATTAGCGCCATACGGGTAGACCATGTTTTTTTATCCAACCAGTCTTTCCAGCGGTTTCCATAGGACTCTCGGGACTTATGCAAGATATAGCGATAGCCAACGATATAGGTAATCAAAGCCGGCCTCTCAGTGGGCGCAGGACTGATTACACGCAAATAAGGAGTGTGATGTAGTACTTCCCCATTTTCGAAGCTGGGAGAAAACCAGGGTGAAAACGGATCGGAAGTCAGATTGGAAAACCTGTTTGAAAAGCGATTTCTTTTTTGGTTAGCATCACCAATCCGTGGATGGTGATCGCTATTTCTGACAAAAATTTTCTGTGTGGCCTTCTCGGAGAAAAACGGTGAATTGAAGGAATTGGAACTGCCATTGATGGCGGAGTAACATCGATTTATTTCGCTGGTTCTGAGTAAATGCATCAAATAGAAGTTATTTTTTCGAGACGATAGTCGCCCACAAAAATTATCTTTATTAGAGACATTGATCATATTCTCAAAATATGCCCACCCTTTGTCATCAAAAGCGAAATTATCCAGATTCGGTTTCCCAAAATGAGTTGTAACCAGAGGAATCGTATCAGTTGAATTATCGAGTTTCCTGACGGTTAGCCCAATACCACTAAATCGATGAAAGTACTTGGCCTTTCGCTTTTTTTCATAGTGGCCATTATTGATATGAATACAGCCTCCTGCCAACAAAAACCGTTCAGTGCCCTTCGGACCATCCAGTGACAGAATACCACCATGAACCATTCCCTTACAAAGCGCCCGGACATCATGACCTGAATCCCAATGCCCCTCAACTTTATGGACTGGATTAAGCGCAAGTTGAGGCTCTGATGCTATTCCAGTGGCAGCGAAGCTCCCCTGGGAAAAGCTCTCCAGCAACTGGACATGGGCATGACTGGCATCGCTGGGAATATTGCCTGCCAGCTCCCTCAACCGGGTCAGGGGTTCATCCGCATCATGACCTTCATCCATTTTTTTTATGGCATCGTCAGAAAACCCCAGACAACGCTCTACCAATAAATTGGATTTCTCAAAGGAATTATCCATCATACACCTCCGGTTTCACCCAAATAATGACAAACGGTTTCATAGCCTACCGTTTTGTCAAACCGGGTATAGTGAAAAAAATTATTAGGATGCCCCGATGCGATATCAATTTCCGTTTTACTAAAGTGGGCCTGGGTTTGCTTAACAAAGACCATTGGGGTTGCCGATCCCGATTTCGCCCGGACCACCACGGTCTTCGAATAAACCGGGGCATGAGTAAGGTAACTAATTATCTGTATCGGGCTACTACTGTCATCCTGATCCGAGAGCTCCGGGCTTTCCAATAACTCACTGGTACTAACTGGTTGTATTGTTCGAACACTAATGACATCCACCACTGTCAGTTTGAATTCCTGTTGGGATAACACCTCGATTGCATCTTCCATTTTCGGCGCTCCGGGAGGGTCGAGAACAACACCGGCATCCGTCAATGCAAAATCATGACTTGATACGATAGTCGTTATATCGGTCTTTTTATAGGATGCGAATATCTCTCGGGTCTCGGAAAAAGTCAGAAACCCAAATCCTTTGCTTTCGTGCTCTATAAGGCGCATGAATCCTTCCGATCTGAAGACCATGGTATCAATATTCGCGATACGGATATAACGTTCCGGCTCCACGGTGATCATTAGCATCGCCAACGTTTTACCACTTTGCTCGTCAATTTCCGTCATAAAATACTGCTGCTGCCCCGTAGGGAAATCAGATTCAACTTTCCACACCAAAGACTTAAGAGTCGGCAGTGGAACCGCATCAGGAAAGGGCGACAGTTTCTCCCCGACCCGGGGATTTGTGTCATTCATGATCCTCACCTCCCACTAACCTACTTACCTGCCTCGGGGCATAACTCAAAACCTGGGTATGATTGTATTCCGCGAGACTGACGATAAACTCCTTCATCTCCCGTTCAATTAACTTCGACTTCATACGCCCATAGGTCACAGTGAAACTCACCGAGCTGCGAATACCAATACCGCCAGATTCTTGCTCCAGGGGCTTTGATCGTCCAATTGAACTTTCTTCGACTTCCCCAAAAGGATCCTCATCCGGCTCTTCGTCCGGTTCCTCGTCTGGCTCTTCATTGGGTTCCTCATCTGGCTCTTCGAAAGGATCCTCGTTCGGCTCTTCATCCAGTTCTTCATTGGGCTCCCCGTCCGGCTTGGCAGGTTTGCCATCTTCGAAAACGGTATCACCCAGTTTGATTGTGGTGTTGTTACTAAGGTTAGTGGCTGCCGCACCCACACCAATAGAAAAACCAATGGTGAACTGTGAGGTGATTTGCTCTCGATAAACGGTCTCTACAGAGCGAGTGGTATTGTTAAAAAAAGTCTTGACAGTTTCTATACTGCCATCCGGGAAATAGTAGTCTTCGGTGGTGTAACATAAAGACCGATGTGTCTCTTTGGTCTCCGGGTTTGTGATGTTTGTAAAAATCATCACAATCAGTTTTTTAAATTTTTGTTTGTGAGGATTGGCCGGATCATCTGGTTGTACATCAATCCAGATTCGCGATACCAGATCGTGACCATCATCTCTGTTTTCTGTCGTTGATGGAGCATCCTGAGTCAACACATTGTTGGATGCGTCGTTGGATATATGATTATAAAAATCGGCTTCTTCTCTTGTTTGCAATTGGTTGGTGGTTTTATCGAAATCGATTTGTGGGCTAATATCAATGCCAAATGAAGCTGCTTTTGTTACTAATTTAGCCTTGTGCCTGTGATGACCCTCCTTGTCCAATATCACAGGAATCGTGGGTAAGAGGCCATTTAAAGCAGCGCCAGAAGGATTCGCAGAGGCGGCCGGATCTACTCCATCAGCCAAAACCCCGGTTTGTTGACAGTGGGCCATCCAGTCATCTTGACTAAATTCAGCACCTAACCTGGAGGGTCGATTCACCCAATACCACTGCATAATTGGCTGCCGCCCATCGTTGAAGGGCTGAAGGAAAATCACCATTAGTTCCGACTGCGGCGAATCGATTTCCTGAACATAGAAATACGTTTTTTCTTTTTTGTTTTCAATCATTTTGATCACCATCGAAAGAGTTATCCAGCTGCGTGTGTTGCAGCTCAAAGAAGGATAGCCATAGCCTTGCGTGAAGTGCCGACCTGGCTACGACTACCCTGGCAAGGATTTGAAGTCGTTATTCTTCTCTGTGAGTAAGTCGAAGAAAGAATTTCACTCTGGCTCCTTCCGCTTTTGAATCCAATTCAAGTTTGACGATAACGGACTTCGCGTTTTCCGCGAGCCGAAGCTCGATTGGGTTAGATTGGATTCCTACCGCCACCTTCCCCGCGGATCTTCCATCAATAGAGTATTTAACAGCTGTGTTCGAAAACGGTTTTCCATTTTTGTCCTTCTTCTTGCTGTTAAGGATTTCCAGGGACATGATGAATCCTTTTTTCGGCGTAAACTCAAATAAGATGTCTCTTTTGATCACCTCTTTTCCTTTCACAACCGCAGTTCGAGGCAAACTTCTCTTGGTGACATTTTTCGGTAAATTCCTTAACCCCTCAAGATCATCCGCCGATACAGACACATCAGTTTCTTCAAGATCACTGGCTTTAATTTCAATCACTTCGGTATCTACTGCTTCGTTCATTTTGAGTATCCTCTGTTGAATTTACGAAAGTTATCCGATGGGATAACGGCGCAATATCAGTATCCGAAATTGAAAAAATCCAAGCTATCCGATTTCTCTGAAGTTTGATCCGGGATTCAAAAAAACAGATTTTTCAGAAAAAAAGACCCATTTATATCGGGGGGCAGTAGAAGAGAAACGATTTCCACTGTGTGGTTTTAGTACCAGGAAAATTAAAAAAACAAACTTTATACTCTAGCCCGGCCAGGGAAAAAACAGGGAAGAGTGTTGAGTCAGAAAGCGTCTCAACGACAAGACCCGATGAAAAAATCCATCGCAAACAGGAAATTGGTAATCTTATGAAAGCTATACCGGCCTACTGGACTGGGGTTCTTGCTAATGTTCCACTTGATGATCATCCATGTGATCGACCTGGTGATCAACTGCACGATTAATTGAGCGATCAGCCAGTTGAAACAACCAAGGAAGAGACTTCTTTACCGTATCAAATTTCAATTGATTCGGTTTGCACAGGAATGCAAAGAGAAATTGAAATATCCCCTAATATGCATCGCATTAGATTTTTGATCGAACCTCCGAGCAATAAATCCATGGGATATTCATCCATTACAAACTCCCCGCGAGGCTGAAAACCTGAAAACGGAAGCCACCCGGTGGAGAAGGAATACCAGGCTTTTTCGATGCGTTTAATCCGTCCAGTGACGCTCGCCCTTGCGACGACTCCCTGCTCCAGTTCTCTTCGGAAAAAAACCCTGGGTAGAGGCTGCTCTAACGGCTCTGGCAAACAAATCGCACACTCATAACGATAGTTGTCGTCACTAATCCCTTCCCAACTATCAAACCATAATCCAAAAAAACGGGCCTGATCGAGGCACACTGAAGCCGTACTTGCCCAGGTTAGAAACTCCTGCCATGGCTTGTAGACCTCCCTGACCGGTCCGTAGAACCGAAGACAAATAAATTCTTTTTTGCCCCAGGTTTCAGTAATTACCTCAGGAGTTGGAATATTTTTATCTTCGAATGTCAACCCAGGTTTTCTGCTTGATCGTCCTTTGAGAAAGGGTAAATTCAATTCTTTGTGACGATAGTCTTTTGGCGTCATTCCATAGAACCGTTTAAATCCCCTTGAAAAGCTTGCATGGGTTTCGAATCCACATATCCCCCCTATCTCCCCCACAGGCCAGGATGAATACTTAAGCAGTGCTGCCGCCCGTTCTACTCGCAATCGAAGACAGTGTCGGGCCATCGTTTCCCCAATCACAACTCTAAACGATTTATGAAAATGCGACACAGACATACCGACCTGTTTCGCTAGTTCGTTTACGGACGGTGGATCAAGATAGCGATTTTCCAAAATTCGAACCGCCTTGTATATCCGCAACTGTAGTGACTCCTGCGTCTGCTGTTTTCTGCCCAGTTCCTCGCTGTTCTCCAATTTCAACTACCCATTCAGGAATTAATGATCTGACTAAACTACCAGGTTTTAATGAGTCAAACTATCCGATTCCTCTTCAATTTATCCCTTCGCTAGTTTAAAAAAACACGATTAAAATAGTCGATTTATTTCAAACCATGGGACTCATGGACCTACTGGTTATCAAGGGCTTACCCATCCGCCGCAAGCGTCCAATATCGCTCCGGTGACATAGGAAGATTCGTCAGACAATAACCACATCACTGCATTTGCAATTTCAGGCACTTCGGCGGGCCTCCCCAGGGGGACCTGTTCTATCACCCCGTCGAGCCACTCCGGGTTAGATCTGGCCCAGTCCATACTGAGTTCGGTCATAGTGGCACCAGGCCTGAGAGTATTTACCCGAATCCCTTCTTTTGCCTGTTCTTTTGCCAATCCCACAATAAAAGTATCCAATGCGCCTTTGGATGCAGCATAATCTATGTAACTTCCCGCTCCGCCATGTTTTGCCGCCGCTGAGGAAATGTTAACGATCACTCCCCCTGAGCCACCATAACGTTTGGCCATGCGTTTAATTGCATGTCTGGCGCAGAGAAATGAACCAAGTATGTTGACTGCAAATACTCGACTGGTTACTTCAGAATCGATGTCCTCCAATCGACTTACCAACCCGTTCACTCCTGCATTATTCACCAATGCCGTCACCGATCCGAGCTGCTGATCCACGGTTTCAAACATCTTTCGAACCTCACCATCAATAGAAACATCAGCTTTAACCGCAATACTTTTTCCACCTGCATCCCTGATTTGGTCCACCACTCCCTGGGCTTCTTCTTTGGAGTGAGAATAGTTGACACAAACGGACCAACCTCTTTTTGCTGCGATTCGACACACTTCAGCGCCAATACCCCGACTACTCCCCGTAACTATCAATACACTCATTAATTACCCCCTGGTTCAGCTACTTCTGACACGGTTTTCTAAAATTGATTCAATCCGGCACGCTAATCACCGTTCATTAGTTGCTTCACTAGCTAGTTCATTAGCTGCGACTCAGTGTTGGGTGGACTTTCTTACTTCATCCACAAACAATTCTGCCACCGGCCATAAAACGGAAAACATTTTCTCCAGCAAAGCCGGAGAGGTCGCCGAGTTCGGGCAGTCTTCTGGGGTATGAAATAGATCATTCGCACCCGCGATGGATAGCATGGGGCAGTCGAAGTGTGCCCAACATTCAGACTCACCAACCCAACCAGTCCGGTCTTTGGCATTCAGGGGTCGTGTGATATCCAGATCAATTTCGTGAAACAATTCTTGCATTTTATCAATCGCCGAAACCCTACCCTCGCCCGTTTCGATATTTCTTTCAGCGATATTTGTCGTCACCTGCATATTTGTTGTCAATGCATTCCTTTCGGCATTTGAGGCAGCTCCGACACAGGAACCAATATGGAGCACCCCCCGGGGCGCTGACTTCATTTGGTTAACATGGTGAAATCCTCCCAGATAGCCCAACTCATGGCCTGAAGTCACCACCAACTCCACGGACGTGTTAGTGGATATTCGCTCTGCTAACAACAACGCCAAAGCAAGTCCCGTTCCTCGCTCTCCGGCACACCCAAACCAACCAGATATTGGAGTTGTAATCACCAGGGGATCTGAGTCGTTCTTATCTCCAAAGCGGCCGAGCAAATTAAAGCTGGTTCCAGAAACCAACCGAGCTGAATAATCCACTTTTATTACATTGGATGTGGACACCAAATCAATATCCCCGGGAACGAGAAGCACTGGCATTGATAGTTGTTTTTCTGGAGAAACATTAATGCCATACAATGAATCCGTCGTGCACCTTGTACCTAACACCAGCGCCCTGGATCCACTCTCTCTGGCCTGTACGACATGCTTCTCTATTTTCTCCCACACCCGTTTTTCATCATCTTCTATTTCAACGGTCTTGACTGCCACATTCGTTTCCTCGAATAAATCATGTTTCTCTTGACCCAGAGATTGATAATAAAGTGGCAACGAAGAAACAACCTGATTTGACACCATAACCTTGCATTGCGCATCATATCGTGGAAAGGAAAAAGGGACTCGTTCAACGGAACCCAGTTCTTGCATTAACGCTTCATACCAGCGCAGGGTCTGCTGGTCGCTTTCGGTACCTGTGCGGTGGTGATCGAGGGCGCCATATTGCTGAACAATTTGATAGGGAGTAGGCAACATCCACTGGTTCTCCGATTTTGTTTCTTTGACTTGAATTTCTGACAGTCTGTGAGCTGACAGATCCGGGATCTTGGCATTTTCGCCAGGATGATTAACAATAGTATGGCGAAATCCATGAGAATTTATAGAAAACCATGAGGATCCATGAAAACCGTGAAAATCCGTGAAAACCTCAGAATAGCCAATTTCTTGAAATAGATAATACGGGAATGACCGAGAAAGAACACACAATTGTGAAGATCCAGAGTCTGGAAGGTAAAGTACTTGTCACATGGTCTGATGGCTCGGTTTCCCCTTTTCACTTTATTTGGTTAAGGGACAACTGTCGCTGTGCAGACTGTGGCGAACCCACTATCGGACGCCGAACCCTAAGACTCACTGATCTCTCCCTGGACGTTCGCCCAACAGACATAACCGTCAACCACTATGCGAACCGGCACGGTTCCAGTAGGGAGAGCCCAAGCTGTCTGAAAACGGATCAGCCAGGCACTGGCCAGGTAGGGATAGACCAGTCAGGAATAAGCCAGTTAGCAATAAAATGGAGCGACGGCCATGAAAGTATATTTTCCGACCACTGGTTGCAAACCTATCGGTATGATCGCCCTTTCCGTATTTCACAATGCTTCAAGCCACCACTATGGGATCGTCCGATTCTGGAACACCCGCCAGAAATGCTCTTCGATGAGGTAAACAGCAGCGATGACTCACTATTGGAAATGTTGTGTCACATTCGGGATCATGGTTTGTGTTTTTTAAAGGGAGCCGAAGCAAAAGATGGTGTGCTGGAACCTTTCGTAAACAAAATCGGTTATATCCAGGAAACCAATTTCGGTCGGGTCCAGGATCTGGTCATTGATCGTACCAAACCTAGCATCGCCAATGATGTTACTGCTTTAAAAACCCATACCGACGAACCTTATCGAGCATCACCGCCTGGCATTCTGATGTTTCACTGTATCGCCACGGACGTCAATGGCGCTGGATCTTCTACCTTTATGGATGGTTTTCAACTGGCTGAAATACTTAGGCAAGAGGATCCAGAAGGGTTTCAGGCCCTAGCCCAAAACCGACAAACCTATCGGCGACATTTCGCCGGAGACGTGGACCTGGTAACCGAGTTTCCCGTTATTTCCATTGACGAATTCGGCAACATTTGTGGCATACGTATCAATGATCGCGTTGCATCACCGCTTAATATCGACGAAACCCAGATCGAAATTTATTATCGCGGTTTAAAACGTTTTCTCCAACTTACCGAGGACCCTGACCGCATGATTTTACGGATATTGCAACCCGGGGATATCGCGATTTTTGACAACCACCGCATCCTCCATGGCCGAACAACGATTTCCATGAAAGGAAAACGCTGGTTGCAGTGGATGCAAATTGAAAGGGGTGATTTTTACAGCACCCTTCGCATCACCGCCGACCGGTTGAATATTCCCCGCGACGCTAATCCGCTACTCAGAGGGGCTTATAGCTAGGATCTAATGATCCAATTTATTACTGGGTCCATCATTCAACCCATCATTAGATCTGAAGCAACACAAAAAAAGTAGCTTCGTCGTTATGCCCGTAGCCGTTTATTGTCCGGGTCATAGGGAGGCTGCTCCAGTATTTTTGCCGCCACTTCTTTGCCAAGTATTAACACAGAAAGTGGTGAACCATCTGAAGGTTGTCTGAAATAAGCCAGCGCCAGCGATTTTCCCACCCGATGTCCAAAACTCCCGGAAGTTACCAGCCCAATGGGTGTGTTGTTTTGCAAAACGGTATGAGCATAAAAAGGATCTTCGGCATTCTCATCCAGCTCCAGTAAATGCATTTGCCAATGATCATTTTTCTGAGCTCGATCCAACATGGCCTGTTTACCAACGAACTCCCGGTTTAATGGTTTGACGAAATGATTGACACTGGATTCGAGAGGAGTCCTTTCCGTGGTGAAGTCCGCTCCCCAGGCACGATACCCTTTTTCAAGACGCATCGCATTCATGGCAAATGCACCATAAAGTCCGATATCATATTTCTGACCCGCCTCCCACAAAAGATCGAAAAGGGCGGCCTGTTGCTCCATGTCAGTGTGCAGCTCCCAACCAGGTTCTCCCACATAGGAAACCCGTAAAGCGTCAATAGTCACCCCTTCCAGGGAAATTTTCTGACAGGTCAACCAGGGAAAAGCGGATTGGGAAAAATTCACGTCACAAAGAGATGACAGAAGCATTTCAGCCCTGGGGCCCATTAGGCCCAATACCGCCTTTTCTCCAGTGACGTTTTCGATTTTCAACATTCTGTATTTTTTCGCTTTTTGTAACAGTAAGTCCTCATCATGGCGCTCCGCGGCGGCCGCACTCACAAGATAGTATTTATCATTTGCCAGTCGGGTAATGGTGAACTCACTGGCGACTCCTCCCGATGGCGCCAGGGCATGAGTAAGAACAATATCGCCAACCTTTCTGGGAGCAACATTGGCACCAAGGCCATCAACAAACTGACCGGCATCAGCACCAGAGACAATGAATTTGGAAAACACACTGAGATCTGCAATCGCCACACGTTCACCTACCGCTTTACATTCCCGAGCTACGGACTCGAACCAATTACATCGCTGAAAACTCAATGTGGACTCAGCTTGTTGACCATCTCCTGAAAACCAATTTGGCCGCTCCCAACCATAGGCGACACCAAAAACTGCACCCCTTTCTTTTAGGCGATCATGGATAGGTGTGGTTTTCTTTTGTCGTGCGGCGGGCCGTTCTTCATAGGGATAATGAATACCAAATTGAGCAGCAAAACACTCCACTGCTTTATCCACCCGATAGGATCGGTCCGCAAAACCACCAAACCGCCTAGAGTCAATGGCTAGAGCATCCGCGGGAGGCTCTTCGCCCACCATCCACTCGGACAGGAACTTCCCTGCACCTCCACCTTCCATGACCCCCATACTGGAACCGGTTAATACCCATGCATTGGTCAAACCAAAGGCGGGGCCAATGAGCGGGTTAGCGTCAGGGGTAAAGGTAATTGGGCCATTGACGATATTCTTAATCCCTCCTTGTGCAACCCCAGGCACTCGTTCCATACACTGGGCAGCAATGCCCTCAATTCTTTCAAGCTCCGGCGGCAATAGTTCCATACCAAAATCAGAAGGAACGCCATCAATGGACCAGGGTTGTCCATGGGGTTCATAAGGGCCGATGATCACACCATCTCTTTCCTGTCGGAGATACCAACTCTCATCAGGGTCGCGAATAAATGGCATCTCCTGATCGAGCTGAGCGAACTGCTCAATGCGATCGGTAACAATGTACTGATGCAACATCGGTACCACCGGCAGATCAACTCCCATCATCAGGCCGACTTCTCGGCACCAGGTCCCCGCAGCGTTGACAACGTGTTCCGCCCGAATGACTCCATTCCTGGTGTGGACCAACCATTCACCATTCACTCGCTCTACGGATTCCACCGCGTTTTGCCGATAGATTTCAGCCCCTCTGTTCCTTGCTCCCCTAGCCATGGCCTGGGTTGCCTGACTGGGATCAACGTAACCGTCTAACGGCTCGTGAATGGCACCTATCAAGCCTTCTGTTTGGACCAATGGGTATATTTCTTTGAGCTCCGAGGGGCTCAAAATATTGAAATCAAACCCAACGAATTTCCCTAACCCTTGCACATGTTTAAACTCATCCATTCTGTCCTTTTTAGTAGTTACCCTCAATGCGCCGGTAGCATGAAAGCTCACAGGTTGGCCGGTTTCGTTTTCTAGAATAGACTTGTAAAGCGCCACGCTATGGGCCCGTAAATTCATGATGGTGATGTTGTGCGCATAGTGAGTACATAGACCCGCCGCATGCCAGGTTGAGCTGGCGGTGAGTTCGTTTTTTTCCACTAACACAACATCATTCCAGCCCAGTTTGGTAAGATGATAAATCAGCGAACACCCCATCACTCCGCCACCAATAACAACCACTCTTGCTGTATCTTTCATCTGATTATTCCTATTTTCCGGCTTTCACTCGAGGCAGTTTCATTCAAATTATCAAAGGTTCGGGCAATTATATTTTCGGGGCTGTTTTAGATCCAGACAGAGAAGAATAGCATGCCAACGTAATCCCTATGATCAGATTTCTATCGAATATCTGAACCACGCCCGAGTCGGCCCTATCCGGAAGTGTTGTTAGAAAACCCTTGCAAAAATACCATTGGCCCAGACATGGGGAACCCGGAGCGCGATGGGCTAGAATAGGGCAAAGTATCTGCATCATGAATTGAGTAATTGCCATATTTGAGAAGTTATGCGAGTCTCCCTGGATTAATGGCATCTGGCAAACAATAATTAAGTGACCAATCATCCCATGCTGGAGCTCACAACCACACCGATTACCCCTGGTATTGGGGCCATCGTTAGGAATCTCAAACTCTCACCGGATCTCGGCGAGGAGACCATCAATGCCATCAGGGTCGCATTGTCAAACCATCTTGTACTGGTCTTCCCGGAACAGAACCCTGATGTATCAGAATTAAGAGACTTCACCGCTCACTTTGGTCCCGTTTTTTTGCATCACAAAGATGAGGGTGTGATACACAGCGAAGGCGTGCCGGAAGTATTGGAGATGGTAAAAGAGGCGACAGGCAACCGCCTGTTTGGGGGTTCTGATTGGCATGCCGACGTCACCTTTCGCAATCCCGGAGCATTATTATCAGTACTGCATGCCCAGGAGCTTCCTCCCTGCGGAGGAGATACCGGCTTCGCGAATACCATTAATGCCTATCGCGCCCTCAGTCCGGGAATGCAAGCGCTGGCACAACGGTTAGACGCTGTTCACAGCTATAGCGGCAGAGGTCAACCAGATCACCCAACAGAAACTGCCATACACCCGGTGGTAAAACAACATCCAATAACCGGTGAAAAAGGACTCTATATCAATCGGATGTTTGCCACCCGGTTTCAAGGCATGACTCCTGAAGAAAGTGAACCACTTATTGATTTCTTCGACCGGCATATGACCCGCCCGGAGTTTACCTGCCGGATTTCCTGGCAAGTAGGACAAGTTGTGATTTGGGATAACCGATTCACCCTGCACTACCCTATTAACGATTTCACCGGATACCGTCGACGATTGCTGCGCTGCACCGCAATGTGTGAACCCACCTGAACTTTTATCTAACAAAACCATGATCGATCACCTAAGCACCTATGCCACCGACTATGAAAAAACCCGATCTTTTTATGAACAGGTTTTTGAGCCATTGGGCTATTCGTTGGTCGCTGAATTCACCACCGATGAGGAAGACGATGACTTTCCTGGCCGACGTGTCTGTAGCTTTGGCGAAAACAGCAATTCCACGTTCTGGGTGATCGAAACCAGGCGCCAGGCCACCTCCAGACACATTGCATTTGCCGCATCATCGAGCCAGTCGGTCGATGAATTTTATCAGGCTGCACTGAAGGCCGGTGGTAAGGAAAACGGAGCACCGGGCCTCAGACCCCACTATCACTCACAATATTATGGCGCTTTCGTTTTTGATCCAGACGGAAATGATATCGAAGCGGTTTTTCATGGCCACTAACGATTAGTTTATTGTATTGCTTTTTCCCCTCTGGTCTTTGGTCCGACCTCTAGACCTGACCCTAGCCCTGGTTGCTATGATCGAACATTCTTAATGGTTGCATCCAGAAACTTAACAAGGTGCTCCACGATGATCGGTTGAATTGAGGACGGATGATTGTGACCTACCCCCTTTAGCACCACTAGGGTTGAATTTGATAATCTATTGGCCATGTCTTCGCCATGTTCAAGGCTAAATATCGGGTCTTCATCTCCATGAAGAATCAATGCTGGGCACTTTATTTCCCAGGTACTCTCAAAAAATGGCGGAGTAACTAATCTAGACATCACCATTCGCGCAGTACCCCGAGGGCAATACATTCTGTTTACCGAAGTCGTGGCACTTTGCTCGGCTTCTTTTTCGTCCATAAAATGAATAGATCCGTTGGTTGCCATACGTAGTGCCTTAATGGCGGCGATTTTCTGTTCCTGAGCCTCATACTCCAGAGTTGCATTAAACATCGCCTGCTCCACCTCTTTTTTCCGGGCCGGTAGAGCTGGGTTGTAGTTGCTCCCCTGAAGACAAATCAAACCCAACACCTTTTGAGGATCCTGCAAAGCCAATAGCTGAGCCACCATCGCGCCGTAGGAATATCCCAAAATAAAGGCTGATCCTATTTTTAGGTGGTCCATTAATAGCACCGCATCTTCTGCCATGTCATGACCTGTATAAACGCCTTCCAGCTTTTTCCCCTCTGCCAACCTCTGCAAAGCGAGTGCCAAATCCCCATATCCAGTGTCTTCAAATTTCGTAGAATACCCGGCGTCTCTTAATTCATACCGCACCACGCAATATCCTTTCTCCACTACGGGCTCATAAAGTCCTACGGGCCAGTCAGTGATGTTGTCGGTAATACCCAGAATCACGAACACTACGGGAAGTGATGGATCCCCATGAATTTCGTATTCGAGAGAAACGCCGTTTTCCAGAGTTGCGGTACTCATAATATCAACCAATAGTTCGATAAAAGTTAACGGCTCAACAAATAGCCAATGAGTCTTTGCATCAATCAGACTTCTTCGATACTGGCTTCAATGATAGCGGCTTCAGCGCGCTCAATCCGGTCGAGTATCAGGTTCGACAGGGTGTAATGCATTCCATCCCAAAATGGTGAATAAAACTGGCTATCAAACGCTGGAGACTTCCGAGCTCGCTGAATCGATTCGCAAATAATGTTGTCTTCCTTACGGGCAAGGATTCCCTTTTTCGCAGCCAGCATTCTATCTTCGGCCAACTCGGGGGCCCTGGCTCCTTTGTGGTGAAAGAACGTTGCGACAATTTGTTTGCCCATGCCAGGACCCTCGGGAAGAAAAATGGAGATGCGGGCGGTATCTCCCAATATGGTGGTCACCCAATTGGGAAACACATTTGAGATCGTATTGACGGCATTATCGCTCCCGTTCTTGCACAAAATCGCCGGCAGATTCGACTCACCATAAAATGAAGTACCGATGGTGTTGTCATAACACAGACCCAGGTAGCCGGAAGGATCATTGATTTCGGTGTAGGTTTTATTGCCATTACCATCAACTCTTGGACTATGAGGCGAATTCCGGTACATCGAATGCACAAAACTTTCATGATAAACGTTTGGGGAATAGTTCTCGTAAACCGTTTTCCAATTTGACTTAATCGTTAGCGTATCAATCAGCGGTTCATCGGAGTGATTCACACCAATATGGATTCCATCCAAATCAAGATAGGAAAGATGATCGATTACCGCGTAATTCGCTGTTTCGAACTCTGTCATCTGACTACCAGGGTAGATGAAAATAGTCCCCAACCACTCCTGACAGGGAATCTCAACCAAATCAACGTTTAACTCATCAGGAAAACCTTTTCCTGGAGTTTCAAAACCATCCCAGAAATTAGCTGTCATCAATTTTCCATCAAGGCTGTACTTCCAGCCGTGATAGGGAGTAATGATGTGCAGAACACCCTGTTGTCTCCGCAGTGAAACCTCACAGCCATCATATGGGCAAATGTTATGAAAAGCCCGGGCGACTCCATCTTCTCCACGAATCAACAATATTGGGATATCCAGAGTTTCCATGGGAAAAACATCACCTATATCAGGAATACTTGCCCCAAAAGCAATTGCCATCCAACTCTCGGCTAACACATGTGTCTTTTCAAACTCATAAAAACCCGGATCCGTGAATGCTCGACTCGGCAATGTTCTTGCCCTTTCAATGGGCGCACGAATCTGTTCTCTTTCTTCTACTGTCAGCAGCATTTCAATTTCGCTCATGCAATTCACCAGACCATCATCATAACCTTCAGGCTAGCCGAGTACCTATCTCTAACCTCATGATCAGCCTCATTTCCGTTACCCTGGTCCGGCCTGGAAATACGAAGCTAATTCAAATCAAACCCACCGAAAGTTATTATTTCTGTCACTTTCCCCAATATAAGACTGGGTTCGTACTTAAAAGTAATGGAAATTCAACCATAACTTCGAACAATAGAAGATATCGCTCATCTGGATAACTCCGACCTGAAAGCAACTATTTCCAACTCGGGCTCAGTTTGCAAATTGGGTCCCGTCAATGCATGCCATGGGGTATATAGGTGGCGACACTGCTTCTCTCATTTCAACCAAACATAGAACACGAATGCAGAGCTAGTGACGATTCGATTCATTGCTTATCTGGCGAATTGGTACCACTATATAAGTGATCCTTTGACTTTATAATTTCATATTTCGTTTTATAAATTCTTCAATTTCGTCATCACTTCCGTGCAAAAGGTCCGCACGTATTTGTATGAACCCATCAGGATCAGGATTAGAATTTTCCTTAATTGTATAGTTACCAGAAGGGTACTGTTTTGAATCAAAGTTTAATTTTATATTTTCCCTATCTAGCGGAAAATGGTCTTTTTCTGAATTGCTTTCTTTATTGTCATGTATGTCGAAAGTCCACACATCAGAACCATACGGCGTTTCTCCCATGGAAGCCAGCCTGTTCGCCAAAAATAAAGCCTCCTCTTTCTGAATGGGTCCCCATCCATGCTCGAAAACACACATTATGCCACCAGAAACGTAGTGCAAAACACTCGTTAACTGAGCAGCCCAGGTCTCACTTGGTCTAAGTTGGCTCTCATCGACCCACGTCCAAACTCCAAATTTGGTCAAGTTTTCTGCAACCCGTCTGGTTTTAGAAGTATCATCGCTGTTGTGTCCCAGGAACAACCCCAGGGCAACCCGATACATACTCCATCCTGAGGGCATCATAACAACCATATGCCAATCAGAGGGGGGAAGAATCATACCTTCCTCCTTCGGCAAATAACACCCTAAGCGAGTATCGGACAGACGTATCCCATCGGGGCGTATTTGTGAGTTCATCGGAACAACAGTCCCTGAAACCAATTGCGGCCCCCGAACAACCTGGAATTGATCAGATGCATCAAGCCAACCCGCATGAAGCGCTCCCTCATCACTCAAGACCAAAAAGTACAGCCTCTGGTCATCTCCTACTTTTACCCGACCTGCATTAGTCAAAGTGGTCCAGTTGAAAGTATTGATGTTGCCAGAGAGTATCAGCTCACTATTGGACAGAACTCGAAGTCTTCCATCAGAACCAAGTAGTAGGGCTACTTTTTGATTGACCCAAACCACATGTTTCACCCAAAATGGGAGATACTGCGGCTGTCTCTTCTCTCTCTCCTTTTCTCCAGTGTCAATATTCAAAGCAATAATCGTACCATCAGATAAACTGCAAGCCACTAGTGCTGACTCGGGGATCGAAGACAATGTAGTTATTTTCGAATCAAGTTTCTGAGAAAAACGAAAACACAGATCACCATCCTTCAACTCATAGGTAGCGAAATAAGGACCGCAGGCTACAGCTAAAATGGGTGCCGTTGGATGCCATATCATGCAACCCACGCTAAGGGGATGGAGATTGTTGTCAATATCTACCGGAAATTCTAAAACTTTTTGAGGTTGGGTGTCGAAGCGGAGTAATTCCAACTTTCGATCACCCATGTTGTATGCGAGAACGTTTTCTTTTTCACAATATGCAGAACACAAGGCACCCTCTATTTTTCGACGTAGATCAAAGTCTAAAATAACCGGTACAAAAGAGCCGTCAGTAGCGACATAGGGAGTCGCATCCTTCGAAAAGTTTCTCCTGGAGGGTAACAAACGTATCATAATAATAGTGTGAAATACTGCAGAAGGAATTAAGCATTCTTCCTGTTCGTAGGTACAAATGTCCTTACCTCAAATGCATGACCGTATAGAATAATCATTCCGACGCATTTAAGGCCAGTAGCTGGTCTTATGGTTGAATTGATGTTCTATCAATCCAGAAAAACCTATTGTCTACATTCCGATATGTGATAGCCGACTAATGTTAGTAACCAGTTTTCTTGAATGGTGCCAATTTTTATCCAGGGAACCCGTTGTTCCAATCAAGCGCAATTCATCTCCCACACGCAGATAAACTCTCGTTCCTTCGGCCTCATGAACAATTGAGTGGAGTTGTTTGCGTTCTTTCGGCGGGACGTCTTGCACGAAATGTCTCTTTAGACTCAGGGAGTAATAGTTAAACTCCAGCAATTGACCAAAACTATCGTCATCGAACAGCACAAATATTGAATCCTCCCAAATCAAAGCCTGTTTGAGATGCCAATCCTGGGTTTGTTTTGGAAGGTCTCCCGCCCTCACAAGTGGAGCACCAGGACCAAACAGGTGAAGTGCTAATTTATTCGCTTTGGTTTTTACTGCAAGAACAAGCTCTTCCTCCTCCCCGGTCACAGCCAGATTCCCCTTCAACAAACAAACTTCTCCCTGTTCGGGCCCTCCCCAAGATAGTTCAGACTTGGGCTTAATAGATTCTCTCACTAACTCCAAAAGCCCCTGCGAACCGGCGGTAGTTTCAAAACTAAAGGTGACAATTTTTTCACCCGCAACAATATAAAGAGTTTGGCCGCGTACCATCATCGCCGAAGGCTTGGAAAAATCCCCGCCCAGCTTTAATCTCTTAGGGTTTAATTCCCCGCTCCTTGGGGCGTAAGATGTATGGGTGAGCGATTATACTCATAGAAGCCATAATGTTACGGTATTACTCTACCATTTGGTATTTCCGTCGAAGTATAGGCGGGTAGTGTTTGACGAAGCCGTGGATGAAATACTTCGGGAAATTTGTCTTGATATTGAGAAGCGATACCAAATTAACTTTTTAGAGATTGGTACGGATAAGGACCATGTTCATTTTCTGGTTCAGTCGGTACCGACTTACAGCGTGACAAAGCTGGTACGAACGTTGAAAAGTATCACAGCGAGAGAAGTATTTCGTCGTTACCCCGAGGTTAGGAAAGCCCTATGGGGAGGTGAGTTTTGGTCAGACGGATATTTTGCCAGTACGGTGGGAAAGCATGGAGACGAAGAAATGATCAAAAATTATGTCAAGAATCAAGGGCAACAATATAAACAGATTCACCATAACTATCAGCTTACTCTATTCTAATACCCCGTAGCTTGCTGCGGGGTAGTTTATTGCTTTAGGCTGAATTGACAGCTGACCTCTGGCAAGCATATCTTTGCCGAAATCTGGAGGTATCTGAATTATTTTTTTATCCTCAGTAAGGAGTAAAACTGTTCCCTCCTCATGGAGAAAATCCCCATCAATGAGCGTCACCCCTCCTTCTAAAAGACCGAAATCCACAAACTGATTGTAGATCAGATCCCATACCTCAATAATCTTCCCACCCTTAGAAAACCCGATTCCAGCGCCATAACGAATCATGCCCATGGGCCCAAGTTGGTGGGTCACGAAACACCGATGCCAATTACGATTACCTGAGACATTCGATCAAGACATTCCTTAATTGCAACCACATTCTCCGAGTTGTTCAGGCTGGAAGCAATTTGCAGTATTTTCAGGAAGGTATTGTAATATGATCTATGCATAGCACGATCCGGATCAGTTTCAGGGTCTGGCTTTTGATTTTGATCTCGCAATACCTTCCGAATGAGATGATCATTCGAGAACCCCAGATCATCAAGAATAGTGCTAATAGTGTCGATAAAAACGTTTATCTCCAGCTGTTCTTCTTTCAAAGAATTATAATAACGGGCAGTTGGTTCCCCGATGGGATCTCCATATGTCATTTTGGTAAAATACTCTGGAATCTCTATCAGATCATCCCCCTCCATTCTCCAAAACCCAATGGGCCACCCTGGCTGCCCCCCCACCACCACAGCACTGACATGCCAATGCTTCGGAAAATGAGATGAATGCAAGGTTGTATCAAAACCTGACATAAAAGGGTCTCCCAATCCAACATGAGAGTGAAACCATCCCACCACATAAAGTTCAGTATCATTCGCAAGGTTACTGTGCAAACTCAAAAGCGCCTGACTATCAAATTCATAGTGGGTAATGCTGGTATTCGAGCTTGGAAGCTCGAGCGCTTTGGTAATCTCTACCACAACCCGGGAACCACGTTGATAATGTACCCCAAGTAACACACCACCGATTTCTCGCTTCGGGTCAGCTTGCGATACCTGACGCATTCTAATTAGTGCAATATCGGTGATGTAGAGAGTAAAATTCTGACCACTGTCTAACACATAGCTAGGAATATCCCCCGGGATTTCATAGGGCATAGTGCGCTTCTTGACACTGATCTCAAAGTCACCGGAGTTCGTCATACAAATGACCCCACAAGAGAACTGCGAAAATCAGATCCGGCTCTTGCTTCATGCTGTACAACGAGACTATCCCCATCCTTCACTCCCGCGCTGTCGAGGGTTTCCGTGGTACCCAAAACTCGCTCGCCCTCTTTCCACAAGAGTTGATAGTCGATTGCACTGCCATCCGCACCTGTCTTGGGCAGTCCAATATCAGCTAGCCCTATCAGTTTTTGTACTAACTGATACGTTGTAACAGTGATGGGTAGTTCCAAGTCCCAGGTATCTTGCCCAAAAGCAGTAGTAAGACGAATTGAAATATCATTATTTGACATGGTTTATATTCACTCCATTACAATATCAGGAAAGTGATGATGCATTGTCGCGCAGGATTTCAATGGCGAAATCCTCATCATCAGCGAACTCGTTTCCATTACCCAACTCAAGTTGGTTCTTAACCGAAACATAAAGGGTAGCGACTGAAGGATTAGAAACAAGGAGAGAGATGTTTTCGATCTGGTGCTGGGCATACTTTAAAGCTGCCCTGAATACAGACATGGAATAAGGTTCCGAACACTGGTTTTTAGGGATATCAACCTGCATGATCACCCGCTGGTCCTTCAAGAGAAATTTAAATTGAGGAACTGACGCATTTGCCTCACAGAGATATTCCTGAATAGCTACCCGGCTCTCACTGGGAGTTCCTTTTGTCATAAAAAATTGCATACTCACCCAGTGTTTCATCAGTCGAATATGTACTTCGAGCTCTTTCGCCGTTTGAAATGGAAGCCGAATAGTTGTCCCACTTCGAATCCAACTACTATCCATTCGAAGATATTTCCATCCAATTCGGTCCAGATATCCCTCAAAGGTACTAATGGTGGTAGCCACTAATTTTTACACTCAATTGTCAGTATTTTTTCGCCGTACAACAGCCATGTCGAAGTCAAGGTCCACTACCGGACGATTGTCCAGAGGGAAAAGATCCTGATCCAGTTTTGCTCTAACCCAATCCGCGGCCTTGCGGTTAAGAGGGTCAGCAACGTTAAACTCTTTATACTGAACCATATGAACAATGTTAACCACCAGATCAGATAAAGAGTCCGTTCCAGCCCACAGATCGCCGAGGCACACTTCGTTCCCGTTAAAATTGGGATGAAAGATTGAGGTTTCCCATTGAATTTCGGGTGGCGCAGATGGAAACAGATGTCCAAGGGACATTCGGAACCTATGAGTAGTTACCTCGACGAGATTGAATTCCTCGTCTTCGGCGGGGTTATTACAGACTCCTCTACAATTTACGGTAACCTGGAAAGCAGTAGGGGGATCACCTTCCGGCTCAATGTCGACAATGCTGCTCCTTTCGTTCAGGCTAGCCAACTCCCTGGCCTCATGTAAAAAGCGACGTATCTTCCCGGATGTATTCTTATTTAGCATTACGTTAAGTTACTCCTTCAATCCCAATTGGTCCCATAGCACTGGTTTAATCAGAACAGAAACCTTCTTAATTTCTCCCTCTTCCTGAGCGAAAGCATAAAACCTCCCTCCATCTGGAAGTCCTAAGCTTAACAGCATCTCTGGTACCCGCCAACCGCTATTTAGTGGAATTTGTGAAACCGGTTTCCACTGACTGCTGTCTGTTAGCTCACCGGCAAACGATGCTGGTTTTATGTGTCGAACCGATCCGATGTCTCTATAAAACAAATTCACTGGAAAATAAAAATTGACTGCAGGACCCAGGGTTTGCTCGATCACCGCCTCAAACTCCTCCCACTTCATATCGGCATTGAATCGCAGAAATCTCGTATTCGACTTTTCCGGATGATACCTACAGTCGAAATTTCTGGGTAAGCTATACTTATCAATAGTAGATTTTCCAGAATGGTAGCGCAGGCTCTGTCCAGGAAGAAGGCCCTGGCCCCATCTTTCGACAAAAGTATCTCTAAAAAGATAACGCAAACCTTCCTGAACCATCAAAGCTCCAGTTACCGAGGAGGTAATTGGGGTCGTTGGAACCCCTTCACTCGCCTGGACCCTTTGAGCGAACATACTGCACGACTTACGAAGCGTTATATCCCGCATCTCGTGGATGCCGATACCACATGAAAAGCAAACGTCTTGCTCAAAGGGACGAAATGCACTTACCACCCCCTCCCAGGGAGTCAATCCACCATCCAGATACAGTGTATCTGCTTCTGCACAAAGTAAAGAGAGCTCTAACCTGGCCTCAACGTTATCAAGACACCCAAAAACAATATCCGCCTCCCTAACCAGATCCAAACCCACCTCTTCCTGTAAACGACCATTGAGCCCAACAACCCTGCAATCCGGATTGGTATTTTTCATCCCTTGCGCTGCCGCAGTAGTTTTGGGAGAGCCTACACTCTCCGCAGTAAAAAGCACAGATCGGGACAGGTTCCCTGCTTCCACATAATCCATATCCACCAATATTGTTTCACCCCATCCGATAAGCGCCAGGTTTTTTATGACCTCATTGCCCAAAGCCCCACAGCCACAAACAATAGCGCGCGCGACTTTTATACGTTTGTAATCCCACCAATCGAGTCGGGATAAACTCTCGTACCTAGGGGGAACTTGCTCGTTCACCGTCATAGAATATTTTTCCTGTTTCCTCTGGGACAAATTTACAATGCCTGCATAGACAAGGTACTTTATCCTCCACCAATGTGTCCCAACAGTCTATATGGTAAGGTGTTTTACAAAGAGGACAATAAATCATTTCCGCATCCAGATCACCTGATCCCCTACAGTATGTGCAAGATTGATCATGAGACAAAGGGGTGCGTTTGAATATTTGCCTAAATTTAAAAACCTCTCCTTGACAGACAAGCACTTGTCCGTGACGAACTACACTCAACGATTTTACACTTCGCCCATCAACAGAAACTTCAAGGTCCGTGGGTATGATGCCGCAAACCCCGCTTTCTGAATAAAACACCCAGAATCCATCGCTATAACACATCCCCTCACTGGAATCTGATTTAAAACGCTGTTTTCGACTGAGAAAGAGAGCTTCTCCCCGCTTTTGTGGAAAATAAATCCTTTCTTCTTCATCACCCAAGAAATATGGGGTTAGATCCAGATCCTTCGTCATTGGCCGACCCTCCCGTAAAGCCGGTGGAAATAGCCATCTTCTGAACCAAGCTCCCATGCCATTTCTCCTGCGAGACGACAAAGCTCACCCGAAAAATTATCATTCAATGATATTTCACCTAATTTGTTGGCTAACCGTCGAGCCAGATTAATCGGTAGCCGCCGCAATAATGCATAAATGGGCAGATTTCCCAATAACATGGAAATGCTTTGATCATCACCATCACGTAAAATATTCTGAACATCATCCATCGTTTCCGTCTCACCTTGCTCCAATCGCTCGACCATTATTTGCCTGACAATAGTAGATTTCCTGGAATTCAAATTACCAGTCTCTATACCTCTTATATTCTCCCTGAGAAACTCGTAAAACAAATCTGAAAATCCGCTGGAATTCAATTTCTCCACATCGCTCGGAAGCTCAGTTATTGGCCTGTTTAGCTTGAGTTTGTATCCCATTGAATCGTACAAAGCGATCTTGCCACTCACCCTCATTTCGTTCGGGTTATCGTTAAAGTGAGCTTCTTTTCCACTGTCCTTTGGACTCTGGCGTTTGAATTTATCAGAGCCCTTTGGAGCGCCTGATTCTACGGTCTTGTTATCTTTGTGGAATGTTGAATTTGAATTCATAGTTAACCATTGGCCACTGAGATGTGAAATCAATCCTCTTCGTCTCGTCTTGAAATTTTTAATTCGAAATCATCACTTGCTCCATCAGTGCTTTCAGATTTTTTCGCTCTAATGTTGGGGTTGACCAGGATATCTCCACACTTATTGAGAACCCATTGCACCTTATCTTTTATATCTTCAACCTTATCTGAGGAATGAACAGTCTTTATAATCGCAGTCTCCAGAGAACTAGAAAGCCTCTTCGCCATTACATTCTTATCTTCCCCGCAAAAAAACTTATCGGGTAAGCTCCATATAGGATCCACTGCAGTCAAGAGATTTCTGGTGCTGTTCAAAGAATTACCTAACCCGGACTTCACAATAGGAGGTTCTTTTTCAAATTTTTCGATTGCTGCAAAAAACTCACTCTCGGTGCTATAAAATATTAAATCAGACAACCACTGAAGATGCCCAAAATAACTTGTTGAATCCAGGTTCTTCCAATCGCATAATTCTTCAACAGCCTGATGTATTTTCGGATTATTTGGGAAGTGAAGATCTAACCAAACCTTACGATCCTCAAGGTGAGTCCATTGCAAAGCTATCTGTGTGGAAAGGCAGTGAATATGCTTTTTCTCCCCTCCAAACAAATTGGGTTGAGAATTGGAAGACCGGGAATCCAATGACACGCGATCAGTCACAATAATGGCATTACCCAATTTGGCATCGTCACAACTGGATAGCCAGCTAAAATCAGCGAACAGATCACGAAATTGCGGTGTATATTCGACCAATACCAGCTCATCGCCATTGGTCCTGGTGCCGAGAAAATAGTCTTCGAGTCGAGATAGACGGTGTCGCGTAAACCGTTTTCCCTGGTTTTGCAGATGTATCCTGATTTGTTCTATCAGCAGATTTGCCAACGAACTGTCATTACTATTAATCCATAACCATTTATGGTTATTGCCAATCTCACTGATCAACCTCTTTATCTTGTCAAAGTGTTGATAACCATAACCCAGCATGGACTCAGGCGTTGAATAAACAACTTTAGGTCTGGTATTAGTGGCTACCAGAGAACTTACGTCCTGATTCGTGGCACGGTTCCCCCCGATCTCAGTACTCTGTCCCAATGCTGACATAAACTCCGATTCCTGTTCATCCCAATTGCTGAAAATCTCCGCAGCCAACTTAGTCCAAATAGCATGCAGTGGCTCAGGTTCTCCCTCCAGACAATCATCATGCCAAGAACCAATTGATTGGGCCATATTATCCTTCTGTGGATAGACTAACGAAATGCGATGTCCCCCAGGATGCCCCGCTGAAGCCGGTGTTATCTTTCCAAGGTTAGCCTGTAACGGATCCCAACCCCAAGCAAAATAGTATTCACATCGAGAGCGGAAATATTTTTTTATTTCCTTGATGGTTTCTTGTTCTTCACCCTCTGCGTCCTCGCGTCTTTCATCAGCAGGCTCTAAGCCCAAAAACCAATCAAGACACTCGACTATGTGTGTCTCACCAAAAGGAGGCGGATTTCGGTTTGCGAAACTTTTAGGATAACGGAAATGGGAACCCTCAGGAACGACCTGGTTTACCCTCCAATTTGAGCTCCCAGTTGCAAATATTTGATCGGAACGCCCGGTTACAAACACACTGTCAAAATAACCCTCTCTGACCAGCGTTTCCAATGCAAATCGAGATAGTAGAATGTCGTTTGGAATATCTGCTGGAACACCTACAGAAGAAAATGGTGTCGACTCGCTCAAAGTCGTCTTCCAATGACCCGAATACACAGCCGGACATACCGAGCGAGCTCTTTCTAACCACCTCAGATCTGGGGCATCATTCCGTGGCTGCTCCCCTTTCCAATCCCGTAAACTGATATAATTTTGCATACGCATTCTGGCGTGGTTTAGCAAGGCCCGTACGCTGATGGGCTCTCGTCCTGCCATTGGATTCAGACAGACCCAAGCCCCGTATCCAACAAAAAGCGCTGTTCTCTGGCGTTCTTTTTTCGCCGTCTTTAGTGTCTTAACTAGTGTCTCCAGTTCCATAATTGTAGAAATCGCGTGCTACTAATTGTATACAGGGGTTTCATCCCAAACATCAGTGGGTAAGGCATCTAAAACCACTGAAGATGATGCTGAAACAGAAATTTGCTCGTCTTTTGGCACATAGTCTCTGTACTTTTCCTCAACTTCTTCTGCCTTATCCTTATAACCTTTATCCTGAAGGGCTTTAATCGTCTGAGATAACCACTCTCTAATATGATAGGTATCCTGTTGTTTAACGGCAGTTGATAAAACCCGGTAAGGAAGCGGCGTTGCTTCTATCGACTCTGAGTCAAGTATCTCTCCCAAATGAAGTTTGAAAGCTGTTCGCACAGCTTTTTCTATATCTCCAGGCGTCAGTCCATGGGTCGTTTTCAATAGATCATTCCAATCGATCTCTTTCGGTCTTAGGCCTTCAGGGTGGCTTGCGATATGAATTTGAAATACTGATTTTCTAACTTTTTCATCCGGCATATCAGCAGCAATCATTTCATCGAATCGGCGCAACATCGCCAAATCGATAAGATGCAAGTGATTTGTGCCTGCAAAAAATAATACCTTTCGCTTGGATTCCCTCAATCGATCCAACTCCTGTAAAAAATGAGCCACCTGAGTATTCCTCCAGTCCTGTCCAGAGCTATTTCTCCCTTGACCAAGTCCATCTATTTCATCTGCAAACAGGATACAGGGTGCTCTGTCGATTGCTTCGTTAATGACATCGGTCAGTGCTTTTTCGCTTTCACCAACCCACTTACTCATCATGTCATTGATCCTCATTCTGATAACGGGAAGATCATGACCAAAATCAGTCTTGTGTTGATTAGCAAAAGCGTTGATCACATAGGTTTTTCCACACCCGGAGGGGCCATGGAGCAAATAGGAACCCATCTCACTACCCAAAATACTGGCCACTTTGTCAAGACCCAGTGACCATTCCGAAAAATGTAATTTGTAAATCCGTCTTAGCTCATTAGAAAACGTTCCTGCTTGATCGGAACCAGCCACTTTTGAGAAATCAAGCGCGTCCGCAATGCCTTTTTCTGTCCGGTCCAGCTTTTCTATTTCTTCTTCAAAAACTTTCAGTCTGGGATGGTCAGAGCTAACAGCAGACAGCGAATTGTAGGTTTCCTGAAAGGCGTCATTGTTTCCGCTTCTCCATTGAATAAGGACTTTACTTGCCAGAACTTCTGCGGCCAAAGACTTGGTCAGGAAGGGTGATTTCAATGGAATACTATCGAGTAACTCGCGGTATTCGTCGCACTTAGCTAAAGCATCAGCTGCGTCCTCCATCTCCTCCACACCCTCCAGTATCCCTGCCAACGTATCGCAGAGAATATCAACGAGGTCAGAATAGGAAATAACTGAGTTCGCGGAAGTCAACGAAGAATGACCCAGACAATGGAGTAAACGGGGCAGCGCTTCGGTGAGATCTCTATTTGCGTAATGCGCATAACCCAGAAGTGCGGCGACATCCGGGGATTCTCCCTGGCTTTCCTTTTCTGCAATAACAAGATCATCAATGATTCTCTGCTCGGAAGCCCAATCCTCGTCATCGTCTTCAGCCAGAAGCTGGATCGAAACCCATGCTCTGACCAGAAACAGCTGCCAAACAGTCAGCGAAGAGCAAAGAGTAATAGCAGTATGAAGCAGGTCGAGCGCCTCATCCCAATCTTTTCGATCTATCGCCTTTATTGCCTGTTGATAGGCCGCGTAGTACGAATTAGTGTTCATAGTCGAGGTATCTTCATTAGTATTGGATTAATTGAAAATCGGAACCTCTGGGACTTTCAAGCCAATCCATGGCTCTACGCCGGAACGCCAAAAACACGATGTAAAACCACTCTCTTGGGCTTCGAGCGGTGAGTCATGAGTGATTCCGAGCGCCCCCAGCTGTAGCGGTGAGCAGTTTGAAAAGAATGACTCAGAACAAACAAGGGCATCCGCTTGAATATGAGTATTTATCGACAAGGAAGGATAATCCCCAAATACGATAAAAAAACACACCCGTTGCTCATGGTTTTTCGCTTGGGAGCATATCTTGCAAATTAACTTATACATCACTGGACATGGGTCACTGATATAAAAAAAAGGGGGCTTCCATTCCAACTCGCAAGATCAGAATATTTTCCAGACCTGGAATAACTCTTTATTATTTCTTCTTCTCCAATACTGATGAAGTAGCGAATGAGCAAAAATAGGCTCCGCAGGGTATCTGACTCGGTTTCCTTTTTTCTGATGTACTGACTCGATTCTCGAGGGTTAATAACTACCTCATAAGAAAACGCCTTTTTGAGTCGTGAAATCCACCTGTCAATGAAATATACCTCCCTGGCAGACACGCTAATAGAACCAAGCTTTTTGGAATTCTCACCCTGCTCGTCTAATCTCTGGATTGTCGTTTTTTCCGATGCATTTTTATCGGCTTCAAGAATCTCACTAAAATTGCTCTGGTCCAGATCGAAAATGAATTCAAGTGCCTGTTTCGAGCCTTCGGGTTCGCCTCTCGCAAATGAACGCAATAATTCTCTGCTCACAGGATGGCCTATGCTGTCAATTAGCTGCCCGAGTTGGAGATTGTTGTCTTCAAGATATCTGTTTTTTAAATCCAGGTTTGGTGGTGTGGAAGACGAAATCCATCGTATTCCACACCCTTCGTTTCGGAACTGACTCGCGATAAGAATACCAAGAGCCTCACTGTCTTTTCCGAAACCAATAATGGATCCATGGTCCGGGGTAAATTGAACGGGAGTATGTCGGGTAGCATCAAAACCCACATCCAGTTTACTTTTCTCTTCTGCTGGAAGCCTATCCTTCGTTTCAACTCCTGGAAAAACGCTCCCCTCGGAAAGACCATGGATTGCCGGACTAATATTTGCTCTGTCTCGCCGAGGACGAACGATAGTGGCATTGGATAAAATAGTCTTCGGACTCTTAATTCTTGGCGATATCAATTTCGATCTTTCAAACCATTGCCTACAAATTTGTAAAGGCAACCATTTTTGACGCTCCCCGATCCATTTCGCCTCACGAGCGTGGAGGTATTTTCCCGGTTTGCCAAATTTTGAGCCATAACGCTGCCAGTTAGCCCAAGTGCTGGGCGGCAACCCCCTTAGGCGGCAACCCCCTAACCAGGGACCATAGATAAAAAGGATTAACAGGAGGCTCGAACTGTTTTGTGGCTGGCTCGAATGTCTCGTGGAGAGACAACAGTGTTCCCCACCAGGAATTTGATTTTCCACCATCGATGTTTTCTAAAAACCCCTTGTGGCAGTTCACAAACAGATATGAAAGTGGTTGCACTCTCCAACGCTCTCGAGCAGGAATCACATTCACCAAATCTCTAATGTCATTGGGCTTTGCCATCATCATGGAATTTATTGAGTCATTGGCAATACACATGCTCTCTAAAGCCGCCAGGGCATAGTACCAATCGTCCATTCCAACAGCAAGGTGAGCGTGGCCACCCCATGGTATATATTCACTCTCTTCCTTGCCCGATCTTCGAATCAGCTCCGTAACAAGCGCTCCCTGTGTAGCCGGACGATTCTGATCAGAAAGAGGTGGCAACTCACCCTTTCGACCAAAGGCAATAGCTAACCGTTCCTTCTTAGGCTCCCATGTTTCGAGCAAATGATTAGTGGGTTCGCTTTTAAGTTCACTATCCATAGATAGTGCCTGAGTCAAACTAATGTAGTTTCTTGCCAGGCCAAGATCGTGCGTAAAATTATTTTCAGCACGCGCACGTTCCCAAGCGTATCTGGCCGCCCCAGTATTCCCTAAATCAAGGCACAGTTTTCCAAAACCGATCCACCACTGGTCATCGGTATCAAACGTTAGTAGTACTGATCTTAGATGGGTAGACTCAACTATCTTCTTCCCGGAAGAAGAATTCGTTGACTCAAAATGGAAGTCATCCTCTGATACCAGATTAAGAACTGCATTGGCTAAAGCAAACCCATTTATCTCGCCTGCATCATATCTCGCCAGTAACTTCTTAATTTGTGTTCTAGCCCTTCTCTTTCTAGAAAACAATCTCACTCTCCATCGATCTATTTGGCACAGGCAAACTCCGCGCAATCAAACCCTTTTGTCCATACGCTTTGCCTAAAGTCCTGAAACTCAGTACATTATCACTCTGATTGTCAAATGAATCAAGAAGTAGAGCACAAGACGTCTAAATATTTTTTTGGTAGCCCAAGCCCATGTCTAGACATACAGAATACTCCTTATTGGCATAGAGGATCAGGATCTCATATTCTCACCTTTGGAATCGTAGGGGCACTGATCCAGTACTCGTAACTCAAAACGACGACCCGCTATTTCAATTTCGTACTCACGACTAATCAGCGCTTTTTTCGGTAACCCTGCTGATCTGACATAACCCAGACACAAAGCCTGGCGGCACCTCTGCGACCTAAAACCAAGCCCGCCGGAAGTGGTTCTTCCTACCCACTTTCCCTGATAAAAGATGGGTTCGTCCCTTAGGAGCAATGGTGTTTCAGCCATGACTTCGAACAGCAGGAGGTATTTCTCAACGGACTTTTCGGATACATTCAGGAGCGTATCAATACCTATAAACCCATTTGGTTTATCTTTTTTTACGGCGAAACCCAATCCAGCTTCATAGGGATTTTCTTCTGGGCCGATATCTGACCCCCAGTGCAGATATCCTTTCTCCAATCGACAACATTCCAAGCAAAAATGCCCGGCCATTCCCATTTTATAGTCATCCATAAGATCGGTAACCCTCCTCAGAATCCGGTTGGCTGCATCGGCTGGGATGTATAATTCCCACCCGGCTTCTCCGACATAACTGAGTCTAAGCGCCAATATCTCGATATCATCAATGTTCAGTGTTTTCCCAGAACCGAATGGGAAACTCTTCTGGTCAAGCTTCTCGTTGGTGATATTTTCCAGCAAATCCTGAGCATTCGGACCCATGACGCCAAGCACGGCATATTGATCGGTTTCATCTTCCATGAGTACATTCTCCGAATCGTCCAAATGGCTAGCTATCCAGTGCAAATCCTTTGTTCTTGTGGCCGCGCCGCTAATTACCAGAAAGCGATTTTCGCTTTGACGCAAAACCGTGCACTCTGCTTCAATTCCTCCCTGTGGATTTAACATCAGGGTATAAACAATTCGACCCGGCTCCACATCGATGTTATTGGTGCACAAACGTTGTAATGCCGTGATTGCATGATCGCCGCTAATGGCGATTTTCGTGAATGGAGAGAGTTCGAATATTGCGCCATGTTCTTGCAACATTCTGGATTCACGCTGAGCCATGGGCCACCAGTTTTGCTCACCATGGCTGTATTTTATTGACGTATCCTCCCCAGGTTTTGCAAACCACAGCGGTCGTTCCCAACAGGTCATTGAACCAAATACAGCCCCTAGCTCAGCCATTTTTTCATGCCATGCTGACTGCTTACGATTACGTCCGGTTTTGTATTGTTTGTATGGCCAATGCATCTGGAATTGATTGTGGACAGATTCCGGTATACGTTGCGCCAAAAAAACAGGATTATTGTCTGCAACATCAAATCTCGCAATATCAACTTCCCATAGATCCATGGGAGCATGGCCTTCAATCACCCAGTCCGCCATGACCTTACCCACTCCTGCGGATGACATAATACCGATGGAATTAAACCCCGCAGCGACATAAAAGTTGGACACCGACGTAGCCCGCCCCATGATTTGTTTGGTGTCCGGCGTAAAGCTCTCTGGGCCGTTCATAAACTGAACAATGCCTGACTCATTCAGGCAGGGCATACGATGCATTCCCGCTTCCAGCATGGGTCCCGCATGTTCCCAATCTTCGTCGAACATGAGAAAAGAAGCATGAGGGTTTTTCTTTTCATGATTCCAGATTCTGGCATTCGACTCGAAAGTACCAAGAACCAGCTTTCCCGCGTCCTCTTTAATGTAAATGCCACTATCCAGGTCCCTTAGAATCGGGCAAATTTCCGGTAGTGTTGGGATGCTTTCGCTAACAACGTAAACATGTTCCACTGCCTGTAAGGGCACATCGACACCCGCGAGTAGTCCAATCTCTCTGGCCCAAAGCCCAGCGCAATTAATGATCACATCACATGGTAAACACTCTGCGTTTTCCAGCGTAACCGACTTTGCCGTCCCGTGGACTACCTCAATGGAAGCAACACCCGCATGCTCCCGAATCTCCACACCCAGAGACCTCGCCCCTCTGGCATAGGCCATACAAAGATCCACCGGGTTAACCTGCCCATCCTGGGTTACCCACATACCACCCACGAGATCATCAGTGTGGAGTAAATTAAGCTGCTCCTTCACTTCTCCTGCATCAAGCATTTGAGTCTCAAGGTTATTCATCATTCCCATGGCGGCAATTCGCCTAAGCTCGATCATGCGTTCCGGATGCTGGGCCAGCCACAATCCCCCGGTTTGTCGGTATCCCGTCGATTGTCCTGTTTCATCTTCTAACCGACTGAAAAGCTCCACCGCATATTTCGCCAACACAGTTAGGTTCTGGCTTCCTCGAAGAGGACCCACAATGCCCGCAGCATGCCATGAGGTTCCACTAGTCAGTTCGTTTCTTTCCAGCAGACAAACGTTTTTGCAACCCAGCTTTCCTAGGTGATAAGCCGTACTCAAACCAATGGCACCACCACCTATGATGACAATTCTGCTGTTTTTGTTTACCGTCACTTTAATCGCCCTTCATCGTAGTTGCCTTGCTGTCAGTCAAAATATCCTTTCCAGGGGAGGATTCATAGCGTATGAACATTTCCTGGCACGCTTGATCGAGAAAAAACAGGCACACCCCAGAATGACCATAGACCAAAGGGCCCTATATAAGGTCCCGAGTTTTATCGACTATCATCAGGTTGCGCCCATGTCATGCCAAATGAAAATATCGCTACTGCAATTTGAAATGCAGAAACCGATTCAGACCAGACTCAGACCAGACAATGAGTCCTGCACCCTAGTAATTCATATCCGGCATGGATGACTTACGCTTTAGCACAAACTCTTCGAGTTCTTCCAATCTGGCAACATCCAACGTTGGTTCTTCATAGCTAGCCAAATGCTCCTTCCAGAGCTGATTGGCTCTTTGAGCTGAGTCCAGCCCACCGTTCGCAGACCATTGTTCCCAGGAATTATTGTCTGCGATGTTTGATCGATAAAACGCAGTTTCGAAATGATTGAGTGTGTGTCGACTGGAAAGAAAATGCGACCCTGGCCCTACTTCGAAAATGGCATCCATCGCCTGAGCTTCCGATGAAAGATCAATGCCCTGGGCAAAATCGACAATTTTTCCGCACAGGTCGGCATCCATCATGGTTTTTTCATATCCGGTCACCAAACCACCTTCCAACCAACCGGTGGCGTGATTAATAAAATTCGCTCCCGCCAGGACAGACATTAACAAACCATAGGTCGCTTCCTGCTGAGCCTGACCATCCGGCAACTTGGAGGCAGACAAGGCTCCGACAGTATGAAAAGGAACCCCCAGTCTACGCGCCAGCTGGCCCGCGGCTAACACCATTTTCGCCCCTTCAGGATTACCAAATGTCGGCGCACCGGACTGCATGGAAATTGCGGTTGCAAAGCTCCCCATTAAACAGGGCGCACCGGGTCTGACCAACTGCGTTAGCGCACAAACTGCCAATGCTTCCGCCAATACCTGGGCCAATGTACCGGCCACCGTACAGGGGCTCATGGCCCCCGCTAAAGTCCAGGGAGTACAAGCAACGGCCTGATTGTTTTTCGCATAGGTCTTCAGCGCACCGGACATTGCTGAATCCAGCACCAAAGGGGCATTGGTGTTTGCTACGGAATAAAAAACACAGTTTTGGTCCACGAACTCATCGCCAAATAAAATCTTTGCCATAGCCACGGAGTCTTCAGCACGCTCACGCCCAATTAGTGAACCAAAACAACCACGATCACTGTATCTAAAATGTCCGAGAAGCATGTCCAGGTGACGCTTGTTCACCGGGATATCTGTGGGTTCACAAACCACTCCGCCGGAGTGATGCAACCAGGGAATGGTCTGATGAATTTTTACCAGATTGTGAAAATCTGCTAATGTGCCATAACGTCTCCCCTCGTCCAGATTATGAATAAACGGTGGACCAAATGAGGGACACAGAACGGTATTATTACCTCCGATAACCACATTATTTTTCGGGTTTCGGGCATGCTGTATATATTCCGATGGTGCTGTGGCCTGAATAATCTGTCGAGGATGACCAGGCTCAAACCGAACCCGCGTCCCCTGAACATCAGCTCCTGCCTCACGAAACAGATCGAGAATCTCTGTGTCATCGGTAAAATCCATTCCGATTTCTTTAAGAATCTGGTCCGCGTTGGCCTCGATCAGACACAGTCCTTCTTCATTTAATATGTCATAGGTAGTGATTTGTCGCCGAATATAGGGGGCTCGAGCGACATCCGGGCGCGCTCGTTGGTGTTGCCTTTGTTTTTGCCGTTGGCTGCGTCCCCCTCTGGTTCGCTTTTCGTTACCAGAACGGACGGAATGGGGCAGCCCCTGTTTATCATCGCTCACGCGCATGCTCACTTTTTAAAATTTAGCGACACTGACTATAACCTGACAGTCTTATTAATGCTCCACCCTAATGCTTTACCCTGGATAGTTTTCTAAATTCAGAAATCGCTCTGCCTAATTCTACAAAAGGTAATTGACATAAAAGTGATCATGTCCGGATTGACGCTGTCATTGTGACAAGACTATTGTGAGGTTAGCTTCACCATTCTGCCCAATTGAAATGGCATCAGCGTTAAACTATCCCATCGAGTCGAGACGGACTGGAGCACTTAGTGCCGCCAAACAATCTTTGTTTGATCATTGTTCTTTTGCTATCGTTGCTGGTCGTTTATCGTGATGGTTTCAGGTTATCGGTTTGTTAACCATCCTATTTCAACTATTGTGCTCCAACTGTCAATCTCATCCAACTGCCCCTTCAAGAGACAAGAGTAATGCAAACCCATACCAGAATTTCCGCATCCATTAAGGAAAACATGGAGTCGTTTACTTCTAAAACCGATTGGACGACGGAGGCCATCGTGAATCGAAGGGAAAAGTATTATGCAGCGTCTCAACGCGCCTTCGTACCATATAGCACTCCCCTGATTTTTAAACGAGGCCAGGACCAGTATCTCTGGGACGAACAAGGGAATCAATATCTTGACTGTCTGAGTCAGAATCTGTGTGTCAGCATTGGTTATAACAACCCAGCCGTTACTGCCGCAGTACAACATCAGGCTGAGCAAATTCAACATTGCACGACCATGTTTTTTCATCCGGTACCGGCGCATTTTGCTGAAGAACTCACCGCTAAATTCCCCCAGGAAGAACAGTGGGTTGTACATTTCATGAACAGCGGTGCCGAAGCCATCGACTTTGCGTTGTTACTGGCTCGTTCGCATACGGGCAATAATGACATCATATCCTTAACCAATAGCTACCATGGCGCCACCTTTGGTGCGCAATCGGTAACCGGGATCAGCAACTTCCGACACAATATTTCATTACTCAACGGTATTCAGTTTGCCGCGAACCCGGACCAGTATCGAGGTATTCATGGTGCGGGAGTTGATTCCTATCTTGATGATCTGGGTCGAACCATCCACTATGGAACCCCGGGGAAAATTGCGGCCATGATTGTGGAGCCCGTTCAGGGATATGGCGGTATTGTTGAGCTTCCCCAGGGCTATCTTTCCGGTGCATTTGAACAGGTCCGGGCCGCCGGCGGACTCTGTATTGCGGATGAAGTCCAATCCGGGTTTGGCCGGGCCGGAGAAGGCTACTGGGCATTTACCAAACATAACGTGGTACCCGATATTGTGGTGCTTGCAAAAGGTATCGGCAATGGCTATCCCCTTGGGGCTGTGGTAGTTAAGCGTCATATCGCTGAAGCCATGGCAGAGAAATTCTATTTCAATACTTATGGCGGTAATCCAGTATCCTGTTCAGCAGGTCGCGCAGTTCTGTCGGTTATTGACCAATGCGATTTGATCGGCAATGCAAAAAGGGTGGGGGCTGAGTTATTAAATGTATTGCGCAGAATGCAAAATAAATATGACGTTATCGGCGATGTCAGAGGAACCGGCCTGATGATGGCAGCAGAACTGGTAAAAGATAAAACGACACGGGAGCCGGCAGTTGAAGAAATGCACAGGTTATTCCAACTTACCCGTAAACACGGCTTGGTGGCGAGTAAGTCAGGTGCTTACAAAAATGTACTTCGCATATGTCCTCCTCTTTGTATTCAAATGGAGGATGTCGCTTTTTTTGAACAGGCGCTAGATAATAGTTTTGCTGAAATGTAGCCACAGGCGGCGCCCGCTATTCAGCATTCCACGACATAGCGTTCCACTACACGGCATTAATGGCAAATTAAACGGAAAATCAACGTGAGCGATTTTGAAATAGACGACGAAATTCAGGCCTTTATTGATCAAAGCAACCGGTTTTATCAGGATTCTCCCCAGGTCCATGACCAGAGTCAAACCATGGGGCCTTCCCGGATGCGCGACGATTACAACCGAATGTGTCAGGCTTTTCATTGTCCCTATCCAGAAGGTATCACCGCATCTGACTCCCACATTGACCACGACAACTATGCTATTCCCGTTCGTTACTACGATAATCCTGAAACTCCCAACCACACTGCGGTTATCTACTATCATGGCGGTGGATTTATTCTCGGCGGACTGGAAAGCCACGATAGTATATGTGCGGAAATTTGTGCGAACAGTAATTTGACAGTGGTTGCGGTAGATTATCGATTGGCTCCGGAATACAAACATCCAGTTCAGTTTATGGACGCGCTTCGCAGTTTCGAATACTTATCCGAGAAATTTTCCTCTTTGATTCTCGTTGGTGATTCTGCTGGGGGTAATCTCGCCGCCGCTGTTTGTGGGGCGACCCGGAAAAGGAACCAAAAACCATCCGGGCAGGTACTCATCTACCCTGGTCTGGGTGGAGAAGAACTCCAGTTACCATCCTATGTTGAGCGGGCCAATGCACCCATGCTCACCACCGCAGACGTTTCGTTTTATCGATCCATACGGAGCCAAGATGCCCCTCCTGTCATGGACCCAACATTTAGCCCACTCATGGCAGAGGAGTTTTCTGGATTGCCACCCTGCCATGCTTTCTCAGCAGACACCGACCCTCTAAGGGACGATGCTAAAAAGTATGTCGAAAAATTGAACGAGGCTGGGACCAAAGCCCATTACACCAACGAACCAGGACTGATACACGGCTATTTGCGTGGGCGACATTCGAGCGAGAAAGCAGGCAATAGTTTCCGCTCGATTTGTAATGCCATCCGCGATCTGGCCTGAACTGTCTAGTCTGGCCGTCTAGTCTCAGTTATCTGGTCTGAATTATCTGTCTTCAGCGATCTGGTCTGAATTATCTGATCTGGACAATACGACCCTCAATCAGCTTGAGACACAACAACAATGAGCACTCAAATCAGTAAAAGGCTAGCCAGGAAAAATATCCTAATCACCGGTGGCACCCGGGGTATCGGTGAAGCAATGGCCAATCGGTTTATCAGTGAAGGGGCTGCGGTGGTGATTACTGGTAGACAAAAAGCGTCTCTCGAATGTCAGGACAGGAAATACATTCTGGCGGACTGCGCCTCCAGTCATGACATCAAGGCCGCTGTGGAATTCACCATGGAGCAGCTTGGTCGCATAGATGTTTTAGTCAACAATGCCGGAGTTGAGCTCGAAAAAACACTGGAGGAAACCACAGAAGAGGAATGGGACTGGGTGATGGATATTAATCTTAAGGCGCTGTTTCTGTTTACCAAATCGGTGTTGCCTCACATGCGTGCATCAGGAGGAGGTTCAATTATCAATCTTGCTTCTTCCAGCGCTATTCTCGCAGATCCAGGACTGGCTGCTTATAACGTCAGCAAAACCGCCGTTGTAGGATTGACCAGAAGTGTGTCAGTGGAAAATGCCGGGTACCAGATCCGATGTAATGCCATCTGTCCCGGTTGGATTGAAACGGATATGCTGTCCCAGACTTTTTCCCAGGCCAGGGATCCAGAAAAGGCCAGGCAAAAAATCAGGAATCTGCACCCTATCAAACGCCTCGGGAAACCCGATGATATCGCAAACATCGCCCTTTGGCTGGCATCCGATGAATCCACTTTCGTAACAGGTCAGACATTTACCGTCGATGGTGGATTGACATCGTCCTCCCTGGCAGACCCAAATATTTACTAACTTTTCCCATACCCACTTTAATTCTTTGATTCGCTGGTTTCCATGACAATAAAATGCCTGACCTTTGATCTCGATGACACACTGTGGGATGTCTACCCCGTTATCATGAAAGCGGAAAAACGCTTCCATGACTGGCTGACTGAACATTATCCATTAATCGCCAACGACTTTGATATGGACACCATGGTAACTCACCGGCAACACTACTTCACACAGTTTGAAGAGATGCGGCATGACTTCACCTAGTTAAGAAAAAAATGGCTTTCCCACATCGCACAAAAATACCAATGCCCCGATGAGTTCGAGACGGTAGGATTCGATGTTTTCCACAAAGCCCGAAATGAAGTTGATCTTTATGATGGGGTATTGGAAATGCTGGAATACGTGAGCCAGCATTACACGGTAATTTCGATTACAAATGGCAATGCTGATGTGAACCAGGTGGGTTTGGGTAAATACTTCGATTTTGGCATCACCGCATCGCTGGCGGGCGCGGCCAAACCAGATCCTGTTATTTTCAATAAGGCACTGTCCTGGGGTGATTTTCAGCCCCATGAAGTGATCCACATTGGCGATGACCCCATCCGGGATGTTAGAGGCGCAGCCAACCTTGGAATGAAGACAATCTGGGTAAACACCCGCCAACAGCCCTGGCCGGGTGGCTTGCCTGCTGATGCTGAAATCACCCAAATTTCCCACTTGGTTGATAGCATAAAATCCTTATAGATCAATAGACTCCGATCAATATATAGTGGCGTTTCTTAAGAAAGCTGTTTATACTGCCCTCAAATGCAGGTTTTCATCACCAGTGGGGAGGTGACCGTCTCTATGACATATTCCAGGTCTCAATGAAGATGGTGAAAACTCCGTTGTTTTTTGCTCTATTTCAGACAAAACCCAACAGTCATAAGAATACGCCAAAAAGTTAGCCTAATTGCAAGCCATGAACAAAAACCTTTCGTTCGCAGTACTGATGATTTTCGTTTCGGTTTGCGGGGTTTTAATTTGGGACCACTACACCACCTCGTTTTTGCCAGACGAGCTACTCAAACCTATTAAAACCCGAAACACTCCTCCGGCTTCTGTCGAAGAAGAACAGCCAAAGGCTGCTCTCTTTCCAGTTCCAAAACCCAATGACGTTGCCAAGCCCGACCCAGTAGAAACGAAAGAGGCAGACGAATCAACACTCTCCACCGATGACATCGTCGAGGATGAACCACTGCCAGAATTGGATCAAAGTGATCACCCAATAAGAGACATGCTGGGTGATTTTTTTCCTATTTTTCAACTGACGGAGCTCTTTTCGTTTGAAAACCTGATTCGCCATTTCACAACTACCATAGATGGCGCAATGGGACCAAAACTGCCGCGAAAATTCAGTTTTGCGAATCACCCAGAGGGACAGTTTCTAGTCGAAGAGTCGGATACAGATAAGATTTATACCGTTGATGAACGAAATTATGATCGGTATCCAGGTTTTGTCCATTTAATAGAAGACACCGAGGTCAGCCACATTATTTATGTGTATGTTCAGTTCTATCCTCTGTTCCAAAAAGCCTATGAGGAACTGGGTTACCCCAACTCCTATTTTAATGATCGTTTAGTAGAGATCATTGATCACCTTCTGGCAACACCAGATATTCCAGAAAAAATTGAACTGATCAAACCCAAGGTGTTTTATCAGTTCGCCGACCCGAATCTCGAAAGCCTATCTGCAAGCCAAAAACTGTTATTGAGAATTGGGCCTAAAAATGCAGCCAAGGTAAGACAGAAACTCGATGAACTAAGAAAAGCACTGGCTCACCTGAAATAGACTTCCAGCAACACTTTATCGACTTCAATTTGGACTCGCCTATCGAATTACTCTTAGTGCGAATTATTCTTGGTGCGAATTACTCTTGGCGAAGGCAGTTGCGTGAGACCACCGTAATGATGCAAGTCAGAGATGAAAATCAGTGATGCAAGTCAAATATAGAATTAGGGCGTAACTCTATGATGGTATAACACTACGAGCTCTACGCGTCTGCCTACAGCGCTAACCCACAGCGCTAATGATAGCTTTTGAGGTGGGTCGCAATGGCCTTAATTTTCATTACCATGCTAACCAAGCCATTGGACCGGGTTGGAGAAAGGTGTTCCTTTAATCCGATTCGGTCAATGAAATACAGCTCCGCCTTACTGATCTGCTCAGCAGTTTGGTGGGATAAAACCCGAATGAGTAGCGCGATAATTCCCTTTGTTATCACAGCGTCACTGTCTGCGGTAAAAGTAATTCGATCGTTTTCCATTTCAGCATGCAGCCAAACCCGACTCTGACATCCTGGGATGAGATTTTCATCCTGCCTGAATTTCTCTTCTAAAGGAGATAACTTTTTACCCAGGTCAATAATGTATTCGTATTTGTCCATCCATTGATCAAAAAACTCAAATTCCTCAATAATTTCATTCTGTATATCGTCAATCGGTGACATTGTTCTACTCGTAGCGGGTTAGTTCCCAAATGTTTTCGACTCTGATGCCGGGTTTCGAAGGGATATCAAAGCAACATACTAGCAGCCCGCTTTACCCCTGCTACCAGTGCATCAACATCGGCACGGTTATTATATATAGCAAAAGAGGCCCGAACTGTGCCCGGTATCCCATAGAAGTCCATTAGCGGTTGGGTGCAATGATGACCGGTTCTTACTGCAATGCCTTGCTGGTCCAGTAAAGTGCCAACATCAAAGGGGTGGCTCCCTTCTATCAGAAAGGATATTACACTGGCTTTATTTGTAGCGGTTCCAATAAATTTAACCCCCTGGATTTGGGACAACTGCTCAGTCGCATAGTGCAAAATATCCTGCTCGTGATCCAAAATAGATTGCTCATCAAACTGAATAAAATACGTGATAGCCGCTCCAAGACCAATGCCGCCGACAATATTAGGCGTCCCTGCCTCAAATTTATGAGGCAACGTATTGTAAGTGGTTTTTTCAAACGTTACTTTCTCGATCATATCGCCACCACCTTGATAAGGTGGCATTTGGTTTAATAGGGCTTCTTTTCCGTATAGGATGCCAACGCCAGTGGGGCCAAATATTTTATGGCCAGAAAACGCATAAAAATCGACATCCATTGCCTGTACGTCGATATGCATATGTGGAACTGCCTGGGCACCATCAAGCAGGACCGGAATGTTCTTCCCATGAGAAAGCTCAATGATCTTGTCGACAGGAGTTACTGTTCCAAGGGAATTGGACACGTGGGTCACTGCGACAAGTCGGGTTCGATTGCTCAGTAATGACTCAAAGGCTACCATGTCCAGTTCACCTGCCTGATTGATGGGAATCACTTTCATGGAAGCTCCCCGCTCTTCGCAGACCATTTGCCAGGGCACAATATTAGAATGATGCTCCAATGCAGAAATAATGACCTCATCGCCTTCATTCAGAAACTTGCGCCCGAAGGACGATGCAACCAGATTTATACTATCCGTGGTGCCCTTGGTAAACAGAACCTCATGGCTATGTTCCGCATTAATGTACTTTCGAATGATTTCCCGGGCGTCTTCATAGGCTTGAGTCGCTTCCTGACTCAGATGATGCACCCCCCGGTGAATGTTTGCGTGTTGCTCACTATAGTATCGAGCGATGACATCGATAACCGATTGGGGTTTTTGCGCAGAAGCACCGCTGTCGAGATAAACTAGAGGATTCCCATGGACCTGACGCTGTAAAATGGGAAAGTCTTTTCGGACTTCTTCTACGTCAAAAACTTTTTTGATAGAAACGTCCTGATGCGGGGTATTCGGTTGCTGATTGGACAACGACATTTTCCGGAAAAATTAGATAAATTCTGATTTATGAACAACAACCAGAGGCCAACAGTTGTGACCACTGGGTTAGTTGCAAAACCACTAATAATGTAACGACTCGATTGATACCCCAATATGGCATGAAATGAAATTTTTTCAACCTGATTTACAACCAAAATCGATGAAAAATAACCCCTAAAATCAAATGGTTATTTTCATTCCAGATTTCTGGTCATTCCTCAACTCATGGGTTTACCGATTCCAAATCCTCGTTTTCACTTAGTCCAGAGACAATTGTTCTCCCAGCCCAGCAGCGCCCCTGGAAGGAATTATCCACACAAAGATAATAAGGGCACTAATCTTTTTTGTTTTCCTTTACCCATTGGAGCAGTGTCAAACCCACAGCCAGACCTTAAAAACATTTATAATCGGGCTCTTCAACCCCAAGCCACTGATCCGCATTATCTATTACTACCTACTACTAAAGACAAAACATTAGTTAGTTGCGTTATCTCCCCCTTGTTATTTGCACCCAATGAAACTCAACGAAGAAAAAGCAGTGCATAAACACGAACAGGGATCAGCTCCTCGGGTTTTATTCATTAGCCCCCAACCCTTCTTCGAATGGAGAGGGAGTTCAATTCGAGTCAAATTCAACGTCATGGCATTAAGCGAATCTGGCTACGACGTAGACCTGCTAACCCTTCCCATTGGTCAGGATGAAACCGCAATCACCGCCCGGGTGATTCGGGTTTGGAATCCTTTCAGGTCGAAAAAGATATCCATCGGCCCATCTCCGCTTAAACTGTGGTTTGACTTGCTGTTGTTGATAAAGGGTTTGATGCTAATTACGAAAAATAAATATGCAGTTATTCATGGAACCGAAGAAGCGGGTTCAATTTGTTATCTGCTTTCACTTTTTTGCAGCGCAAAATCCGTTTACGAAAAACACTCGGACACCGGCTCCTACAAAAGTAATACAAGCAGACTCAAAAATGCCTTTCTTTACACTTACCACTGGGTAGAGAAACAGACAACCAGGCGAGCTTCCATCACCATTGCAACGGGGCCCGGTCTTGCTGAGCAGGCCCGGGAGAATGCACCTAACGCTACTATCTTCACCATCCCGGATATCCCATCTTCTACCATCGAACCAGATTCCCGGTCTGTAGAAGTAGCAAGAAACGAAATCAGTCAATCCAACGAAAAAATTGTGGTCACCTATGTTGGGTCTTTCGCCAGTTACCAGGGAGTCGATATCATTTTTGACTGCATTCCGGATGTTCTAAAGCAGCGCAACAGCATCAAATTTCTCATCATTGGTGGTGACGAATCCGAAATCAGGCATTATCAAAATCTTCTGAATCAACAGGATATATCCACCCAGGGCAATGATCAACAAGTGATGTTTGCCGGGAAAATTGCACCGGATCGACTTCCGGCTTATTTAACAGCATCAGACATATTACTTGCTCCCAGGAAATCAGGCATCAACTCTCCGTTAAAAATACTGGACTATTTCAAGGCTGGAACCGCCATTGTGGCAACCAATACGGTCGCTAACCAACGACTCCTGAATGATCAAAATGCCGTACTGTGCGCGTTTCAATCCGATGCTTTCGCCGACAGCATTCTTTGGTTGGCGCAGAACCCCAACAGCAGAACGACCATGGGACAGAACGGATATGAAGAATATAAAGAAAAATACAATTTTTCAGTCTTCAGGCAACAGCTCGCGTTAGCCTATCAAACCCTATTAGATAAACCGGAAAGTCGTTAACAGTGAAATTTATCGTAGACACCCATCTGCACATTTATCCGCTATATGACATTCCCAAAGCGCTGGATAAAATGCTCTCCAATCTGCATCGGCTTGGACCGAACGCAATTAGAGCAGCCTGCCTTACCGAACGCAGCGATTGTCATGTCTTTGATGAACTGCGGGATAATCCCTCTAGCGAAATAACCCATCGGTTTGACATCACAGTTAACAGTGACAATACGTTAAGCATCTCGCCAAAAGCCACCAAGGTGAGTGATTCCAGTCACTCCAACTCCAACCAGGTCCACCTTCTTCCCGGTCAGCAGATTATTACCCTTGAGCGAATTGAGGTGCTTGCCCTTAACACATCGACTAGAGTTAGCGAAGGTCAATCTGCAAAAGACACCATAAAGTCGATATTGGAAGTAGGAGGGCTGCCTGTTGTTGCCTGGTCACCGGGAAAGTGGTTTGGCAAAAGGGGCAAAGTTGTTAGCCAATTGCTGGATTGTTTCTCACCAGCAGAAATGGCGCTGGGAGATACCACGCTGCGGCCTTATCTTTGGATGACTCCTCTGATTATGCGAAAGGCGAAGAGTCGTGGGTTCAAAATACTTTGCGGATCTGATCCACTGCCTTTTCCCGGTGAAGAAAACAAACCTGGTAGCTATGCGTCCATAATCGAACACCCTCCTACGCAATCACCCTCCCATGTGATCCAAAACCTGTTAAATTCAGGCACCCAAATTACTGCTGCTGGAAAACGGGGATCGCTGATAGAGGTGTTCTCCAGGGTACTCGGTAATGAACGGGTCAGAAATAAATAGAACTAAAAATAGACATCAGGTACGACTAATCGATAGAAAACATGGCCGACTCATTAGAAAAATATCGCGGTAAAACTGTTCTGATTACCGGTGCAACCGGATTCACCGGGCAGGTACTTGCCAAAAAACTGGTTGATGTCGGAGCCGACGTCCGGGCCATCGCACGAAAAAGTTCAGTATTGGGAGACCTGGAAAAACTGGATATTAAATGGTATCGCGGGGATGTCTTTGATCCGGCTATCATCAAACAGGCCGTGGCCGGTGTACATTATATTTTTCATCTGGCGGCAGCATTTCGTGAAGTCAAATCATCCACAGAAGGATATCGTCTGGTACATGTGAAGAGCACTGAGCTACTCGCGAATGCCGTGGTTGGAAAACCAGAATTCGAATGCTTTGTCCACGTATCAACCGTTGGCGTTCACGGACACATTGAAGTTGAACGGGCAGATGAGAATTATCGCTTTGCCCCTGGTGATGACTATCAGAAAACCAAATTGGAAGGCGAGTTGTGGTTGACGGAATTTGCCCAGAAAAACAACATTCCCTTTAGTGTCGTACGACCTGCACCTATTATGGGGCCTGGAGACATGAGACTTCTTAAGATGTTCAAAATGGTGAATAAGGGCTTTTTCCTGATGCTTGGGCGAGGCAAGGGAATGTATAACCTGGTGCATGTGGACGACTTGACGAACATTATGCTCCTGTCAGGTATTACCCCCGCAGCCCGATCAGAAGTGTTTATCGCAGCGGGCAACGAGCCCTTGCCAATGGTGGAGATTGCCAAAATCATCGCAGACAAAATTGGTAAAACAGTCCGCATCATTCGGCTTCCCATTACTCCTTTTTATATTGCTGCTGATATTTGTGAGCGGATTTCCCCTCCCCTTGGAATTCAACCACCAATTTATCGACGACGGGTGGATTTTTACACCAAGGACCGTCAGTTTGATAATTCGAAATCCCGCAAACTACTCGATTACGAATTTAACTACACCAATGATCTTGGCATAGAAGAAACCGCTAATTGGTATAAACATAAAGGGCTTCTCGATTAACCTAATCAGTGCTGGGCATATTGGACGAGTGTCGGACACGGTATCGCATAAGACGTCAAACAGGACGTTAAACAAGTCGTCAAACAAGGAGACTGAATTAAAGAACAGCTCATAAAGATTAGAGATCTCCAATGAATAAAGAACGCACAGGCGGACAGATATTAATCGATGGACTGGTGAAACGGGGGGTCGATAAGGTTTTTTGCGTTCCCGGAGAAAGCTATCTTGGCGCATTGGATGCACTCTACGACAAGCAGGAGCAAATTCAGCTAATTACCTGCCGCCAGGAAGGAGGCGCATCTTACATGGCTGATGCATATGGCAAGCTAACAGGAAACCCAGGCATCTGTTTCGTCTCCCGGGGTCCTGGGGCCTCCAATGCCATGATTGGTATTCACACGGCCTTCCAGGACTCTACCCCGGTTTTACTGTTTATTGGACAGATATCTCGAACAGATACAGACAGGGAAGCTTTCCAGGAATTGAATTACCACAATGTTTACGGTGATGTGGCTAAGAAAGTCCTTCGTTTCAATTCCGCCCACCGTATACCTGAGCAATTGCAGAAGGCCTGGAATATCGCCATCGCGGGAAGACCTGGTCCCGTCGTCGTGGAGCTGCCAGAAGATATGTTGGTAGACACCGCAATTGTAGATGATCTGGAACTGATCACACCCAGCCCCTCCGCACCGGATCCCTATCGAGTTGAACAATTATTGGACTGGATTACTGCCGCTGAAAAACCCATGATTATTAGCGGAGGGGCTGGCTGGACCCATCAGTGCAACACCTTGCTGGAAGACTTTTCTCAACGCTCACTCATTCCCGTTGCAACCTCTTTTCGACGATCGGATACCTTCGATAATCAACACCCCTACTATGCGGGTGAACTCGGCCTGGCACCGAATCCTGAGCTGATAGCCGCTACCCGGGATTCGGATCTGCTCATCGTTATCGGTCCAAGACTGGGCGACATTACAACATCCAGTTATCAACTACTGACTCAATCCAGCCAGAGTCCCATAAACCTGGACCAGAAACTGGTTCACATCCACATTTCAGCAGAAGAAATCAATACCGTTTTTCACGCAGATTCAGGGATCACCAGCCATCCTGACGCCATGCTACAGAGACTTTGTGACAACCCAATCGAAATAACGGAATCACAAAAAGAAACAAGAAAAAGCCGGATTGACAAGCTAAATCAATCCTATTTAAATTTCCTGACTACCCCTCGTTTCACAGACGCCGACGTACGCATGGACAAGGTTGCAGCAATGCTCAGAAACCATTTGCCCGGGGACGCCATTATCACCAATGGTGCTGGAAATTACACCACCTGGGCACAACGCCACTACCAGTTCCGCCAATTTGGAACCCAGCTAGCTCCAACGAATGGATCCATGGGATATGGTGTACCCGCAGCAGTTGCGGCAAAGATAGTTCATCCAGAGCGGATGGTCGTATCTTTTTCTGGCGATGGTTGCTTTTTGATGAATGGTCAGGAACTTGCCACCGCGGTTCAATATGGCCTGAACATTATTTTCCTAGTGATAAATAATAATACTTACGGCACAATTCAAATGCATCAGCAACGACACTATCCCGACAGACCGTTAGGAACTGGATTAAAAATCCGGACTTCGCCGCGTTAGCGAATGCCTACGGGGCGTTCGGTATCACTGTCACGCTCACCGATCAATTCGGGGCCGCCTTCGATCAGGCGCTTAGCTGTGACAAACCTGCTTTGATAGAATTGAAAACTGACTATTTCTGAAACCAATCACGCTCTGCCATCCCATCAACTACGTGAGATCCGTATCAACTGATAGACGCAGAAATGGGTTTTGGAGATAAATATTACCAATTAGCTAATGGAGTCCATTATGTTAGACAAAAAAGTAACAATTATTACTGGCGCTTCTCGCGGTATTGGCTTTGCCTGTGCCCAACGCTTTATCCAGGAAGGTGCCCGGGTAGTGCTATCCGATGTAAATGATAGCGAGGGTGAAGCTGCTGCACAGCAATTGCGTGATGCAGGCGGCGACGCCACCTATCGACATTGTGACGTTGGCTCCAAACAGCAAGTGCAGGCCCTGTTTGATGAGACCGTTGCCTCCCACGGAAGGGTTGATGTCGCCATTGCAAATGCTGGCATTGTGCATGCTGCAGATATATTGGACCTGGAAGAAGAGGACTTTGACCGAGTCATTAATGTCAACCTCAAAGGTGTTTTTCTGACTGGCCAGATCGCTGCCAAACAAATGATCACACAATCCCCGGATGCTGATGGTTTTCGCGGCAGTATTATTAATATGTCATCGGTAAACGGAGTATTAGCCATTCCAGCGATAACTCCGTATGTCATTGCCAAAGGCGGTGTCAATCAGTGGACCAAATGCCTGGGAATTCGCATGGCAGGCGAAGGGGTTCGTGTTAACGGCATTGGCCCGGGATCCATTAATACTGAAATGTTCCAGAAAGTGGCAGACAATCCTCAGAAAATGCGCGAGGTCTTATCCCGAACACCAATGCAGAGGCCTGGCGAACCTGATGAGGTCGCCAAGATTGCAGTTTTCCTCGCAAGCCACTATTCGAGCTATGTAACAGGACAAACAGTATATCCAGACGGTGGTCGCATGGGCTTAAACTACGTAGTGCCAGTCGAAGACTAATCTGTCCTTTTGGGGTTCATGGCGTCCATCGGATTCGTCATGAATCTTCCTCATAACTACTGGTAGCTTTTCCAGCTAAAAGCAATGAACTTATCTGTTTTTTGCTATTGCTGCCAATTTTTCACAGAACCACCCAGGTCTTATCCATGCTTCCTTTAGACGGTATCTTGGTTGTCGCCATCGAACAGGCTGTTGCCGCTCCACTTTGTACAGCTCGCTTACAGGAAGCGGGGGCAAGAGTCATAAAAATCGAACGTGCCGGCGGTGATTTTGCCCGGGGATACGATACCGTAGCGGGAGGAGATAGTTCTTACTTTATGTGGCTCAATCAGGGTAAGGAGTCTCTGGTTCTGGACTTTAAAAACGAACAGGATGCCAGGCTGCTACATCGAATCCTGTCAAAGGCAGATGTGGTGGTGCAAAACCTTGCTCCTGGGGCATTAACCAGAGCGGGATTTGGTAGTGAACAACTAAGGGAGAAATATTCTCAGTTAATTACTTGTGATATCAGCGGATATGGAAGCAACGAGTCGGTAGCTGATATGAAGGCCTATGACTTTCTTGTACAGGCAGAAAGTGGGCTCGTCAGCATCAGTGGCGGAGAGAATGAACTGGGAAGAATTGGTGTTTCGATTTGTGACATTGGAGCTGGGATGAATGCCCACGCTGGGGTATTGGAAGCCCTGCTAAAGAGGATAAAAACGGGAAAAGGAAGCGGCATCGAAGTCTCTCTTTTCGGCGTCGCCGCGGACTGGATGACCGTCCCATTGTTGCATTATGACTATGGCGATAAAGCCCCCAAAAGAGTAGGACTACATCATCCATCCATTGCGCCTTATGGCGGATATCAAACCCGGGGAGGAGAAATTGTTATTGTTGCGATTCAAAATGAACGGGAGTGGGCACGCTTTTGTGAAACCATTCTTGGGGACATCAGCATAGCTACCAACCCATTATTTGATAGCAACAATAACCGGGTAAAAAACCGTAAAGCGCTGGATGCGATGATATTGAATATAACCGAATCACTTAGTCGTCAGTCCTTTATTAGCCAATTACAGGAAGCAGATCTGGCCTTTGGATCTGTCAATGAGATCAACGACTTCTCGGATCACAATGCCCTGCAAAGACGAACCGGCGTTTCCTCATCAGGGCAGGAAATTCACCATCCAGCTCGACCCATTGTGAATGTCGAAGGGCTTCTGGATGGTCATCCAAAAGCCAATCGGGTTCCCACCGTCGGAGAACACACTGATTTAATTCGATTAGAGTTCTACCAATAGAAAACCGGGAGACGGGGAAAGGAAGGGGTTAGTCCCGTACTAGCTTTCGAAGCCGAACAATCAAAGAAGCCACAAAGGACAGACTAAACAATGCACTAAGACCCAAAAGGATATGGGCCATACTAACTTTCATGAAAATAATCGGCGTGTAACCGCAAGGCTCATGAATCCTGAAAATAAAGGGAAACCATTTCTCCAAAGCAAACCATTGGGGAAGTCCTGAACTCATTTCACATTCACCCACAATAAAACCCATTTCCACTCCGAGGACCTGCCAGGAACGCTCCAGCATCCAGAGCCAAATAAAGGTAGCAATGGCAAAGAGAATGATTGAACCCATGGGATGGGGTGGGGTCAGCAATGCCAATATACAAACCAGTAATAATGCGGCTAGTAACATTCGAACATGCACACAAAGAACACAGGGCAGGTAGTCCAACTGATATTGATAGAACAAAGCCACGCTTTCCAGGAACAGACAAAGTACGGCCAGAGACACCCACAAAAGACGGGAGGTTGGGGAGACAATTAATGAACGGAGCAAATACATTTTAGGCGGCTTAACACATCAAAAATAGAAGAACCATAAAAATAAAAGAACAATCGTAACAGATCTACTGCACACCCTTATCAAAAGCTAACCGTAAACCAAGGCCAATTAACACCGTACCGGACATTCGATTTAACCAAACCTGCACACCCGGCCTTGCCCGCAGCCACAGGGATAAGGTTCCCGACAAATAACCAATGGGCGCCTTAACCAAAAAGGTCAAAAAGGCGAATAGCGAACCCAGAACCAATAAAATGACCGTAGGATTCGACACATCCGGTGAAACGAATTGTGGTAGAAAGGCGAAATAGAAAATAGCAATTTTGGGGTTACTTAAGTTTGATAATGCGCCCTGCAGAAACATGGATTTCGCTGGCATATCCATGGTTGAACTGGATTCAAGTTCAATCGGAGGAGAACGAAAGGTTTTGATGCCCAAATAAATCAGATAAATTCCGCCAACGATTTTCATTGCGAAAAACAGCAATTCTGAAGCCTGTAGCACTGCGCCCAAGCCAAGCGCTGCCAAAAGAGTATGGCCAAGCAATCCAACGCTAACGCCTAAAGCAGTGACGATTCCTGCTTTTGACCCCTGAGCCACTGATCGTGACATCACCAGAATCAGGTCCTGACCGGGGGGTAATAATTAACGCCAGGGAAATCAGCGAAAATGCGAGAAACGGAATGTCTGCATTATCCAAGGCTAAAAATATTGATGATAAAGTTAAGAAGAAAAGCCAGAAGCACTCATAAAATTGCGATATAGCTGACGTGCGCTTGTGAGAAAGCCATCCATATTTTCATCACTTTTTTCTTTCATCATTGATAATCCCGCAGGCCCCAGAGCAGCTTCCAAAGCATTCTTATAAGCAGGGATCTCCCCCCAATTACTCACCGTGTCTGGCTCAAGTTCAATGTGGTATTGCATTGACCACGCGTGACTCCCGACCCGCATTGCCTGTACTTCACAGATATCTGAACTGGCAAGGACAACGGAGTCCTCGGGTAATTCCGACACGCAGACTGAATGCCATTGCAGACATTTTTGTTCCTTCGCCATATTAGCGAATATGGGATCTTCGATGCCGCTCGGAGTTAGCTGGACGTTGAGGATACCTATCTCCGGCGGAGTTTGCAGTGCACAAGCTCCACCCAGAGCATCGGCTAATAACTGGTGTCCAAGGCACAACCCTAAATAGGGTCTATTCAGTTCTTTCACCCAATGTCGAATGGCTTTCTTTTCTTCAACCAACCAGGGATGCTCATCCGTGTCCCAAACATCCATGGGGCCACCCATAACCCATAGCGCGTCATATTGTGTCAAATCAGGAATGGGTTCACCCTGATCCAATTCCACGGCGACCCAATTGACATTATCTTCCGCCAGAAATTTTCGCAGAATGCCCGGATGTTCGCACTCAACATGCTGAAAAACCAATAATCTCATAGGTATAGTCTCATGGGTCAGGTCCTATTTTTGATGCTTATTTTTGTTATATTTCCCAGGTTCAACAATTAAGCGCAACCGTATTCAACGTTGCTGATTGCGCCGCAAAATAAAGTAACGAAATAATAAACCACCATATGATCGCGAGGCGATCACGACCAGATCAGTGGAGGTTCATTCATCAATGCCGCCTGCTCTCGCAAAGCGAGCACGTGGCCTCCCCAATACTGTAGAGTATTGAACCAGGGAAAAGCAATGGGAAAAGCAGGATCTTCCCACCTTGATGCGATCCAACTGGCATGATAGATCATTCTCAAGGTCCGCAACACCTCAATCAGATGCAGCTCAGCAGGGTTGAATGCAAAAAACTGCGTATAGCCCTCCAGTAAATCAGCCAATTTGGCCGACATGTAGCCACGCTCTCCGGAAAGAAACATCCATAAGTCCTGTATCGCAGGCCCGGTTCGCGCATCGTCAAAATCAACAATGTGAGGGCTTTTTTCAGTCCAGAGAATATTACCAGGATGCAAATCTCCATGCAGGCGAAGCTGTTTCACGTCTCCCGCACGATCAAAACCGATTTCCACCTGCTTAATCAGATCGTCCGTCAAGGTAACGTAGGCTGTCAATAAATGATCCGGGATAAAGTGATTCTCTAACAGAAATTGACGAGGCTGGATAATGTAGCTTTGGACATTTATCTTTGGCCTATGGCGATAATTTCCTGTTGAGCCAAGCGCATGAATACGCCCAACAAACCTCCCCAGTTGTTCTAAATGATCAGAATCATCGAGCTCTGGCGATCGACCACCGTGGCAGGGATATATTGCATAACGAAACGCACCGTACTTATGCAGAGTCTCCCCCCTGGCATTCGCAATGGGTGCCACCACTGGTATTTCCGCCCCGGTGAGATCCAGGGTGAACTGATGCTCCTCCAATATCGCCTCATCACTCCAGCGATCAGGTCGATAGAATTTGGCAACAACTGGCGGTCCTTCTTCAATGCCAATGCGATATACCCGATTTTCATAACTGTTAAGAGCCAAAAACCGTCCGTCACTGCAATAGTCTTGCTGGGACTCTACCGCATCAAGCATCTGGTCAGGGGTTAATGAGCGAAAGGCATGAACCGGATTGATGATTGTTGTCATGTAGCGACAATGACACGTAGTCCATCCAATCTCAAGCTTGACTCATCAATTCTCCGGGTAATGTCTGATAATTGCTTCCTGAAGAAATCAATTTCCTGTTGTCGAACATTGGGGTTGACCGTCATCAGGGCTTCCAGGCGATCGATTTCTGTATTTAGCATCCCATTTGTACGACGAGTCGCATCAGCCACCATTTGCGGAACCATTTTACGGGCGAATCGTTCGCTGGCATCCACCATCTTGCGTAATAACGTTTCCCTGGAGCCCACGATTCGCCTAACCATGTCGTGCTTTAATCTTTCCGCGGAAGCAGACAGTTTCTCTGAATCCTGAACATGCTCGAAGCGCCTCCCCGTTTGGTCGATTATCACTCTTAACGTCGTGGGAGGCATGTAGCGCCGACTTTGTAGCTGGTCCGTTGACGCCGACTCCAGCACATAGATGGATTCGAGCAAAATCGTTCCACGCTTCGCCCCGGGAACAAATGCCGCGATAACAGAAGTATTGCCAAGCTCACTGGTTTGAATTAAATCCATCGCCCCAACGACCAGAGGATGATTCCATGACATATAGGTAATATCTTCATAGCTCAATGCGATATCTCTCTCATACGTCACAGTCATCCCTTCATCCGGCAGACCATGGAGAGGCAATACCATGTGGGAGCCAGGATTAATGGCATAACAGCCTTCACTGTGGATATCGAAATCCGCTCCGAAACAATCGAACACCCGTTCAAGATAGTCCTGTAATTCTGACTCGCGGTCCCGCTGAATGGCATCATCCCGAAGTTTTCCGGCAACATCTGGACGACAGGAATTAAATTCAAGTAATCGATCCCGGCCACGCTGAAGTGCATCAATAAGTTCGCTGTTGTAAACTGAACTGGTATCAATTAACTCATCAATGGACGAATCTGGGCGATGAAGAGCCTTCAGCAATGGATCCCTCACATGCACAAACACCTGGTACCCCGTGGGGCAGGTTTGTTCGAACGCGGACAACCCTCTGTGATACCAGTTAAACATCACAGACTGGGCGGTATTTTCGAGATAAATAACGTGAATATTGATGGTTTCCGTTTGTCCAATCCGATCCAGTCGGCCGATTCGCTGCTCAAGCAGGTCAGGATTGAGCGGCAGATCAAACAGGATCAGATGATGAGAAAACTGGAAGTTTCTGCCTTCGCTTCCAATCTCAGAGCACACCATAACCTGAGCTCCGGAAATCTGATCCGCAAACCAGGCTGCCGCACGGTCGCGATCCATCAAACTCATATGCTCATGGAATACCGCTGCGTTGATGCCTTCCTTAACTCTTAATACTTCCACCAGATCCATTGCCGTTCCAGCGCTTGCCGTAATCACGAGAATTTTTTTAGGCCGATGTGATTTGACAATCTCAATAAGCTGACCGACCCGAGAATCGATGGATGTCCATTTGTCTCCGTCCTCTGGTGCATAAGCCTGATACAGCAACTCCGGGCATAATAATAGCTGGGCCTCAGAAAGCGTATTATCACCGATCACATCCAATACCATTTGATAGTCTGATGATATCGGTAAAGGATAATCATATACCTTACGATCAGGAAAGCCTTTTACCGCACTTCGGGTATTCCTAAACAGTACTCTCCCAGTGCCATGACGATCCAGCAACATTTGAATCAGCTCCTGACGTGCCGAAGCCTGAGCGCCATTGCTGGCCTGAAGATCATTGATTGCCCTGATGTGCTCCTGGGCCTCATTGTGAGTGTCTCCCATGATGCTCAATAAAACCTGCTCCGTAGTACTATCCAAAGGCGCATCACTTATCAAGGTTTCCACCGCATTAGCAATCATCTGATAATCGGATTCTTCTGCAAGAAATTGCTGATAATCATGAAAACGCTCAGCATCCAATAACCTCAAACGTGCGAAATGGCTGGATTTCCCCAGTTGTTCTGGTGTCGCGGTTAATAACAATACACCGCTAGTTCGCTGGGTTAGCTGTTCAATTAACTGATACTCGAAGCCAGACTCCTCTTCTGACCACTGCAAATGATGAGCTTCGTCTACCACCATTAAATCCCACTTCGCATCCCGGCATGATTTAAAGATATCTGGTCGGGAGGACAGAAATTCCAAACTACACAATACCAATTGCTCACTTAGAAAAGGATTTTCCTTCAAGGGAGAATCAGGGTCTTCTTCGTCACGAAACGTATCAATGCGAGCCTCATCAAAGACCTTAAACATCAGATTGAACCGACGTAGCATCTCGACCAGCCATTGATGAGTCAGACTTTCCGGAACCACGATTAATACCCGTTTAACCCGCTCAGTAACCAGTTGATGATGCAGAATCATTCCTGCTTCAATGGTCTTACCCAAACCAACCTCATCGGCCAATAGCACCCGAGGGGCATATCGATTGGCCACTTCATTGGCAATATAAAGCTGGTGGGGAATGAGACTTACCCGACCATCAACCAGGCCGGACAATTTATCAAACGCAAGTTCAGTAACTTTCAGTCTGGTTTTATAACGTAAATCAAACCATTGATTTCGATCAATCTGCCCGTTAAACAAACGCTCCGTGGGTCGATTCAGCTGAATAAAGTTATTCAGAAAGCTCTCTTCAATTTGCTTGATTTCACCAGAATCAGTGGACCCCTGGTAAATCAGCAGTCCCTTTTTTTCTTCGACATCAACAACTTCCAGTTCTTCGTCTTCAAAGGTTACAATGTGGTCGCCAGGAGCGAACCGAACACGAGTGAGGGGAACAGATTCCTTGGAGTAAACAAAGGTCTCTCCGGTAGCTAAAAAAATCATGGTAACCGTTCGAAAATCCGTTTTCAGAACACTACCCAACCCCATTTCAAGTTGCGCGCTATTGATCCAGCGTTGACCGGGGATAAATTCCTGCATACAAATACACTACCAGTGATTAGGAGGCGATATTGTAGTAAAAACCAGCTACCTGTCCAGTCCAAACTGCAATATATATTGACTGGTGCCACATCCGTGATACCTCCTCAACAAATAGCTGAGTAACAAAGGAGGTATATGTATTATCAGGACCTTTACCAGGACCGTGAGAAACTAATACATTTTTTGAAATCAGGATGTATGATATAGAATTTTAATCAATGAGAACTAATCCACGGGAAACGGAGACTACAAATGAGCGGAGATTCCTCTAATCACGAAGTTGGTATTGCTATCACCGATGCCATAGCTTCCAAAGGCAGAATGGGCCAACAAAATGGTCTGGAAAAACAACATGGCTGGAGCATTAACTATCTGAACGAGCGCACCATCGCGATGGCGGTGATATTTTGTCTCGTTTTGGTGGGGACCATTTGGATCTCCCCTGTCCCCCTGCTTATCAAGTATGGCGTATTAGGGCTAGTTTTGGTTGTTCTGATAGCAGGTGGCGTCGCATGGTCTAAAAGAAAAGCCGCATTAATAAAACTACGGGAACAACATGTGGCTAACTTCAAAAAGGCAACAAATTAAATCGGCAAAAGAGTCGTTATCTTTCTAAACAGCTGCATCTAAACCAATCACACTGATTTGTCGTCCATATCCCTGTTCTCGCTGATGGCAACTTCGGCGATAACTGAAAAACCCATTATGGTCCACATAGGTGTCCATATCGATAACATCGACCTGTTCTACGCCAGCGCTAATGACTCTCTGACGAATATAACCTGGTAAGTTAAAGTAGATAGAACCATCATTTTCGTCGTTACGAAAAAAAGATTCGACCGGAATGGGACTATCGCTGATTAATCTTTCTTTGAACTCTGCCCCAACCTCATAAGACGACCATTGTATTGACGGTCCGATGGAACAAATAATACGTTTTCGATTGGCCCCCATTCCACACATTCTGTCTATCACACAATCCGTCACACCTTTCAGCGCTCCCTGCCACCCCGCATGAGCTGAACCCACAATCCTGGCCACTCCATCGGCGAATAGCACAGGAGCGCAATCCGCTCCCAACGCCCCCAACCCCACCCCTCGCATTCGAGTCACCAGTCCATCGGCCTCGACCACTTCATGGGAATCACTGTTTTCATCAATCACCACCACATGACGACTGTGTACCTGTTTCAGCGTAAATAGAGAATTAAATCCCAACGCCTCCCTTACCCGTTGTCTATTAGTGTTTACATCCTGCAAATTATCACCGGATGACAAACCGCAGTTCAAAGAAGTGAATATTCCCTCCGAGACACCACCGTGCCGGGTAAAAAACCATGTCGAATATGCTCGACTTCTCCCAACTCGGCGCTGGTGATATATGGGGGTAAATTCATCGTTGGAACATAGCAATAAATCCCATGTTTATCTATATCAACTATAGCGAGATCAGATCAGACTGGATATAATCGCCGCCTCGGGAACTAGCAAAATTCCGAATAGACTTCCGAATAGTCTATGGATCCCAGCATTCTTTAATCCGCTTTCAAAAAAGCGCTTCCAACGCCCTTTTTTGAAGAATGTGAATACTGCGCAAAGCAGATTGTGATTGTATAATCACCCAGGAACACCAAACGGGACAGCCATGTCCTTGTAAAACATAACACCGGAGAGCTGGCAGAGTGGTCGAATGCGGCGGTCTTGAAAACCGTTGACTGTAACAGGTCCGGGGGTTCGAATCCCTCGCTCTCCGCCATCCTTGGCTTCTAACTATTTGAAATCATTGCGGTTTTAAAAAATAGCAAAATCTCTACCCACCATTCTACCCACCACCACGCATTTGCTGGAAACTTCTAGTAGGCGCTAAGTATTTAAAGGATGGCAAGGGGAGGTGTTATTGCTGATTATCCTCTCGCAATAAAACAAAAGGCTCCCGAAGGAGCCTTGAACGCAGTACGGGCCGCTTGTTATCGCCCTGCCCGACTGACCGTAATTAGTAAACCCAATTTACGGTTTTCAATGCTGGATGCTAAGCAGAGCCAGAAACACAGTTATCATCCCATGATGTAGCGCACCGTGTCAAATCCAGCAGGTTTGATTGCCTACAGATATGCTGGCAGTTTAGACAAATTCAACCCTTTCAGTACGCAAGAATAAACCTGTTTCATCTGCTCTCTTCCCAGCCTTTGTTTAAAGTATTCCCGTCTTCCACCTTGAGTGCGCCCCAGTAAAATAGGTTGCAGCCTGTAATGGCCCAAAGTGTATACCATATCTCCTTTTAGCCAAACCGACTTGATACTGTGAAACTTCCCCCTATCCGGCAAACTCTGAGGTGGAATCTGGTAGTGATAATCTTCAATCGGGCTGGGTTCCGTCGTGCTTAGTGGAACAACCGTACATAAGTCACCACGGTTTACTAGCACAACGACAGGCCTTCTTTTTATCATTTCTGGCTTTTTAAATCCGTTAAAGTCACATAGTAGGATATGCCCCGGTTTGGGATAATATGCTAGAGCCACTTTCTATTTTCTTGAAGTTTTCTACTCATCCCGTCTAAATTCTTTTAAGAACATACATGCCTTGGAGAATATCATATAAGCACGCCATCCCAAGCACCTTCATCGCCTCTCCTCTACGAAGTTGTCACTCAACACCCAATAATCGTCCTGCACCATTTCATTTTTCCGAGGCTATCATCTACCATCCAGGCAAGGTGAGCGACAACTGAATCGTTTAGGCTTCGAACATGGTTCTCACAGATTAACGAAGCCATCACCGCTTGGGCTTGTTCGTTCAGCTTGGCCAACTCGTCGCACATATCTGAATCGTGAGATAAACTAGAAAAATAAATCCCTATGATAGGATTTGTTCCGCATATCCCTCATAGTCGTTTTGCAATTGAAGCATTTCACTCATGAGCACTCACCTTTTGAGCTTCCAGCTCTTCGCGTTCACAATCAGCATCATTGCCCCATCCTTGCGTTAAATAACTCCCCACTTTCGCTAAACCTTGAATCGACTCAGTGTCATTTAGATGGCTAATTGCCCGGAAAACACCGTCTAGTAGTTCCTGTTGACTCATTTGAAGGTACGCCGAGTTTAATCTATCTTGGTTTTCCACCCCTATACCTCCGCCGTGAGCGCTTACCCGCTGATGAATCGAATTTGAATGCGTCATGTCTTTATCTCGTTTTGTTAATTTAAACAACATTTCATATCAAGCTTGTGATTCTTTAAAATCACAAAATTAATTGTGCCTCTTTTTAAAACTAAATCAACATTTATTTGTAGGTCTATTTAAACAATGATAAAATTAGAAAATGAATGAATCAACAAACAAAAAAAGAGGGCGGCCTGTGGGATATCGAGCAAAAAACCCATCGGATAAGGTATTACCAAAGGTGCGTGTTACCGATACCCAACTAAATTCCTATAAAGATGCTTCTATGCGATCAGAAAAGACTTTGAGTGCTTGGGTAAGAGATACACTGGACAGAGGAGCAAAGAAAAAATAGAGCGTAATTGCTCCTGATCCAGAAGCCAGAAACTACCCTAGCGTCGAGCGGCTTGAGGAGGATTGTTGTGTGTGCTTTGACCAAACAGCAAATTGAGTCAGGCGAAATAACGTAGAAGGAGGGATTCACCGAAAGAATTTCGCAAGTAGAGCCGTTTCGCGCTAACTACTACCCGTACTTTATGGGTGAGTGATTACGGACCCTAACTGCCTACATCGACCGCCCAGTCGATAGGTAAACCAAATGCAAATAATCGGCCCAATACCGTTCTCCTGTGGAGGATTCAGTAAAAAGCGGAAATTGCTCGAATACTGCGGTCGCAAGCCCTCGTACTAGGCGAAACTCTCTAGGGTCCCATTCATACTAAGCGGCGCGACTTAGAACACCAACCCCGTTTACTGATTCCCGCACGTGAAAACAAAATGACTCAATATCTAGCCAAGCGGTCATGCTGGTATCTATGGCTGATTGGGGCAGGCGGCACTGTCAAACTAACTTAATAAATCTGCAGCCCTGGTAGTAAAATACCGGGATGGTCAATAAGAAACCGTTCAAATATTTCAATACTTCTCCCGATATCATCCGTCTTGCCGTGATGTATTACGTGCGATATCCATTAAGTTTTCGACAAGTGGAAGATATCCTGCATGAAAGAGGCATCGATATCTGTCATGAGACTATACGCCACTGGGTCAGTCGATTTGGCGGGCTCTTCGCTCATCAAATTCGTCACAACAGGACAGGATTTCAATCCAATTGGCAATGGCATCTGGACGAAGTATTCGTAAAAATCAATGGAGAGTTCTACTATTTATGGAGAGCAGCAGACCATGAAGGTGAAGTACTTGAAAGCTATGTGACTAAACGCAGAGATAAACGGGCAACATTGTGTTTCTTACGTAAAACTGTGAGAAAACATGGCTCTCCGACCAAGATTGTCACTGATAAATTACGTTCTTACGGTGCGGCACTGAAACAACTGGGTGCATCAACATTACAGATTACCACCCGATATCTGAACAATCGATGCGAGAACTCCCATCTGCCCTTCAGGCGAAAAGAACGGGCCATGTTGAGATTTCGGAAACTGACAACGTTACAGACATTCAGCAGTATTCAATCTCAGATTTATAACCACTTCAACCATCAACGACATCTTCAAAAACGAGCCACATACAAACAACTGAGAAATAATTCACTGATCCAGTGGAGGGAGTTATGTGCTGTATGACCTATCCCCTACTCTGACTTTCTGAGACCAGTTCGAGTTAGTCTGACAGCACCGTAGAAGCTATTGTGCAACTTTGGGTTTGTCGCTCTGATTCAGGTTGAGCCGCGATTACCGACATACCCTCAGTGTCATCCAGATATATAGAGTTCTTCTCTCCAACAAAAGGATAGGTATACTATCCTGGGATATCTCGATGACTCTCTCAGATAATCAATCTTGTGGTTTATCAACCGCTTTTTGGGAAAATATTTTACCTGTCTCAGTAATCCCAAATGAGCCCAGGGTAAGATAAACGAATGAATCATAAATATACTCGTGCACAACTAGATCCTTACCAAAATATCCGGTAAAGATATCCACAGCAGAAAACAAAACCATCACGGTAAATGCCGAAACGCCGACAATATTTTTTTCGTTATAATCGTTGTCTTTTTTAAAGATGTCAGTGAATTTCATAAGTTTAGCCAATTTTTCGATGGATGAGGTTTTAGGCATTAATGCCCGAACACAATGCCAGACCAATTTGCCAGATCAATTTGCCAGGTTAATTAAAGAATTGAAGACCAGGCTATATCTATCTGCTTGATACAATTATAGAACAGCAAAATGAAAAAGATATTTCTACTCCCTCGCGGCCTAAATGGTAGCCTAAATATTGGCCTCAAAGCTACCATTACAGTAATACTGTTTAACGTATGCGCGACGAACGCCTTTGCGTCCGAATTATTAAACCGCGATATCGATATCAATGTATTTAAGGAAGATATCGCCATTCCCATGACCGCATCTGCAACCCAATCTTCGATGGATGACGAGAAACTCCGAATTAAGGGGGAAGCCAATATTAGTAATGTGTTACCGGTAATGACCCGTCAGGTTAAAGCACTGATTCTTGAACTAAACAATGATTGCAAGTTTCAAGTGACTAGCTCGGATCCAGAGATCGAGGTTGTTGATAACGCCATCCATATTCGCGTCACCAGCTCGGCAGAAATTTGGGTATGCACCAGTTTCGTAAAGAAAAAGCTGATACAGGAAACCGGCACCATTATTGCTGCCATCTCCCCGGAAGTGCAAAATGGTGCTTTGTTCCTTAACCTGGCTAACTTCGAAGTACATGACTTAAGCAAAATTTCCAGTACGCTGGGTATTGAAGGCCAACTCAAAAAGAAATTTAGGGAACTGCTCAATGACTTCAATCACGACCGTGAACTGAGCCAACTTCCCCCGGTATTACAGGAACATGGCTTTACCTATTCAACTGCACTACTGGAAAACACCTATCGGGACAGGCAGACGTTAGTCATGGAAATTGAAGGCCCCAACGATGCATTAACCCTATTGAAAATTATCTCCGCGCTTATCACTGACTAGAGAAACCCATTAGTTGCTCCTCAGCTCTTTCACCCAGTTTCATTTTCCTCCAGAACCTCGTTCCCATGCTACACATGGGAACGCATACTCACATACGAAACCGCAAGCTATTTTCCATTAACATAACGATTGCGTATTACGAAAAGGCACCCTACCCCGCTATCGGTTCAATGAGCCCCGCTCAGTCGACCGTGCTTAATGTCGTAGTCGACGGCGATGCCGCACTCTGGATCATCATCGTTGTCCACGATCAACTGACCAGCGGTAATTAGCAACTTATGGCAATCCCGGGTTAAATGTCGGAGTTGTAGTCTCTTGCCTGCCTCAGCGTATTTAGCGGCAACAGAGTCGATAGCCTGCAATGCCGATTGATCCACTACCCGAGAGGCCATGAAATCCAGGATAACCAGGTCGGGATCATTTTTCGGGTCGAACAATTCCTGAAATTGAGTCGCGGAGCCAAAAAATAGCGGGCCCTGTATTTCATATACCCATGCACCGATTTCGGTTACCGAGGAACGGGATATCACCTGAATTCTCGATGCTGCATTCCATGCATACACTAGCGCCGAAATAATGACGCCTACTACGACAGCCGTGGCCAGATCTTCATACACCGTGACCGCAGTCACCAGAATAATCACGAATGCATCTGCTCGGGGAATAATACGCAGCACGCGCAAACTTTGCCAGGCGAATGTACCAATCACTACCATGAACATGACTCCTACCAATGCAGCGAGGGGAATTAGTTCAATAACCGGGCTGGCAAACAGAATAAAACTCAACAGAAACAGTGCCGCAGAAATACCCGACAGACGGGTTCTCCCACCGGATTTTACGTTAATCATCGACTGTCCGATCATTGCACAACCACCCATACCACCGAAGAATCCGGTTACCGTGTTAGCCGCACCCTGGGCAACACATTCCCGGGATGCACCACCCCGGTTACCGGTGATTTCACCCACCAGGTTCAACGTTAGCAAACTCTCAATTAGTCCAATCAGCGCGAGGATCACCGCATAGGGAAGGATGATGGTCAGAGTTTCCCAGGACAACGGCACCATGGGTAATGCGAACACCGGAAGCCCGCCTTCTACCGACGCGAGATCGCCCACTCTCGGCACTGGTAAATTAAAGAAAATAACCAGGCCGGCAACAACTCCAATGGCGCCTAAAGGAGCAGGAATCAGCCTGGTTATCCTGGGGATTATTGCAATCAGTGCCATTGTTGCAGCTACTAAGGCCAAGGTCAGCCACAATGTCGAGCCGGCCATCCACTCATGGCCCCCATTGTTGTCTGATATTTTGAACTGCTCCAATTGAGCTAAAAAGATAACAATGGCTAATCCATTGACAAACCCCAGCATGACCGGATGAGGCACCATGCGAATAAATTTCCCGAGCCGTAGTAATCCTGCGGAGATCTGTAATACTCCCATCAACACTACTGTGGCGAATAAGTACTCCACACCATGCTGGGCTACCAATGAAACCATCACTACCGCCAACGCGCCGGTAGCACCAGAAATCATACCAGGTCTGCCGCCGAATACGGCAGTGATCAGGCCCACAATGAAAGCAGCATACAGCCCGACCAGCGGGCCTACTCCCGCCACAAAAGAAAATGCCACCGCCTCTGGCACCAATGCCAGCGCCACGGTCAATCCAGATAACACTTCGATACGCCCCTGTGTCAATGAAAAATTCTTTAGTGCATCAGGCTGATCAGACGGTTTAAGTCGTTGGGCAAATTCGGCGAGAGTGGTTAAACGTTGTTTCACAAAGGCTCCTTATCAGTGGTTCTGATTGGTGCCGGTGCACCAACCTCATTGCTAGAGTGGTCCAGCAAAAAGTGGCGGATTGTCTACTAAAGCGAGGACAATTAATACTGATAATTGGACAAACCTGAACGAATCTGGATTTTAGTATGCATTCCCATGGGGAACCGTGGGAACGAGAAACCTGAGAATTTCACCACACAGGCCTCTGCCTTTTCTTTATTAGCTTAGACAATTAACCTAGACGATTAACCTAGACGCATGCAACATCCGGGTTAACCCTTAATTCCTCTTTCCTTATTTGATAGGGTCATTAAAGTACAGGTCATGGTTGCGATGAGCTTTTTCTGGTCATCGAGAAATGCAAATAGCTCACCATCGCAAACCGTAATAGTTTTTCCAGGTTTTTTAACACGGCCCACAGCAAGGTATTTTTCTCCCATTGCAGGAGATAGTAGATTAGTTTTGAACTCAATGGTTAGGACTGACGAATCTTCGGGCATTAGAGAAAACGCCGCGTACCCACAGGCGCTGTCTAATACGGTTGTAATTATGCCCGCATGTATAAAACCGTGTTGTTGGGTCAGTTTTGTGTCGTGTTTAAATACCAACTCCACCTGACCCAGTTCGATAGAAACGATACTCACACCGATGGTTTTCATAACCTCCTGTCGAGAGAAACTCTCACTCACCTTCTCTCGGTAAGAAACATCTTTAGGAATATAGAGACTCATCTTTTTCTTTGTACCGAATAGATTTCCAGGACCGTTTATGCATGGCAATTACATCAGCGAGAACCCTGGACTCATTGCCATTTCTCATTGCTGTTTTTCTCGTTCCCACGGTCCTCCGTGGGAACGCATATCCAGGTAGCGACATTCATTATACTGAGATTTCTATACCCCCGAGTAATCTATCCCAATTCAAAAAACCGACGACGTTCATCAATCAAATCTTTATCCTCGAAACCATTCAGCTGCGCCCTGCGAGTTGCAGCATACGCCTGCACGAATGATTCACCAAGCCAGTCTTTTGCCATATCTGATTGTTGCAATGTTTCTATTGCTTTATCCATCCCATCAAGTAGTGGTTCACCAAAACCCACTCCCGGCAAATACCCATTGCCAACCGTATGCTCTGTGGGTTTGGTTTTATTGGCAATGCCTGCTAAACCCGCTGCCAATGTTGCTGCAACAACGATATGAGGATTCGTATCAGACCCGGGAAGACGATTTTCGACTCTCAGTGATGAGGGAGTATCACCGACTACCCGCATACAACAGGTTCGGTTTTCTATTCCCCAGGTATACGCTGGGGGTGCGAATGTTCCTTCTGCAAATCGGCGCCATGCATTAACCGTTGGTGCGAATGCCAGCATGAGATCAGGTAAATAGGTCTGTAGGCCGCCGATAAAGTGATGAAATTGTGGAGACATCCTATTCGACTTGTTTTCATCCCAAAACAACGCATTCCCATCCCTATCTTCCAGAGAGATATGGATATGAGATGATTGGCTGTCGGCTTGCTCAGACCATCTTGGCATATAGCTGACAAGTTGACCCCGGCGCATGGCTAAAACCCGCAAAAAGTTTTTGAATAACACCGCTTGATCCGCTGGACCGAGACCAATTCCGGCGTGAATGCAAGCTTCCATAAAACCGCCACCGATCTCTTCATGCATTTTGGCGAGTTTGATCTTTAATGGATCACAAATATCAGCAACCTCTCCGTAGAAGTCAGATTGCAATGATTGATAGATCAACAAATCATGACTAGGATGCGGTGTCGCGGTTTCCAGGTTGTCGAAATTTTTCTCTTGGAGGCTCTTGCTGGTTTCGTTAAATAAAGTAAATTCCAGTTCCATGCCATATTTGGGCACAATTCCCATCCCGGAGGCTCTTTCTAATACTCGACGTAGCAGACTACGCGGACAAATTGCCGCAGTTTCGCCAGTGAACTCCGCCAGATAGAGAGTAGCGTCTTCTGCCGACTCCCAGGGCATTCGTCGCAGGCTATCTGTGTCTATCTGGAGTACGCTGTCATGAAAATCTCCATTGTCATCGGTGACTCCAGGCATCTCTAATATGACATCCGTTGGGTCTAATGCGAGCTGGGCCGGTGCCATTCCCATACCATGTTTCAGGATATGTTCAAGGGAGGATGCAGCAATTTTCTGGCCGCGTAATAGCCCATTGGTATCGACAACAGCAACGGTGGTAAAACGTTGTTTAACATCCCCAGGACCCTCAGAGGGCACATTGATTGAGTCGTTTTTCATTTGTTTGACTTTTTTGTAAAGTATAGCGAGATCATCATCTTTATGGGTTGAGTATACTGTCAGGAAGACTTCTAGTTCGTGGCTGATGGATTTAAGTAAAGTTATTCTACCTGGCTTCTCGTTGGTATAGTGAAGATGTCGGTCGCGAACACTGGAGAGAATGAGACTCCAAAGGTCCTGTGCCGCAAGCTCAACATCATCAACCATCAATACCCCATCGTTAACGCATCTTTGAATAAACCCGGTAATGCCAACAATGGCCTTTCCCGGGCCAGATTGATGATAGGCAATAGCGCTATCCGGTCGCCGGCTAGCCTCACCAAGCACTAACCTCGCCAGCGATAACATGTCTGGTTGAAGAACGAAGTCAGCATAAACCCAACTAAAATCCCATAAGCGTTCCACCAAATGGCGTCCCGGTCTAGTCAGTGGTGTTAGAAGTACGACACGCCCCTTATCCAATACAGCAGAAAAGAGTTTTTCCTTATCGCCGAAGTATTGATACAAAGTGGGTTTGGACACTTCTGCACGTTTGGCAATGGATTCCATGGAGGCACCATCGTACCCGTGCTCGCAAAACTCTGATAGCGCGGCCGCTTTGATACGTTGACCTTTCGCCCAACGTTTTTGCTCTCGATCCGCCCCACGGTCTTTTTGTGTCCCAGCTATCCGAGACAAAAAGCCGGCCAATAGCCGATTGAATGAACCGGGATATTCCAGATTACAGACATGGCCAGATTTCTTAATCACTTCAAAGCGAATGTCCGGCAGCCCGACTCTAACCCTACTTTTAGTGACGGAGTCCTCATACATTCGTAAACTGACGTTACGAATTTCTTCAGGTGTTGCCAGTCGGTCGTAAAGCCCAGTGACAAGAAGTACCGGACATGGCAATAATGAGAAGTCAAAATGCTCTGGGGGATTGCAGAAGCAATTCAGCGCATCCCGATAGCTTTCTGGAGAAATAGCTGACATAGACTGACGCAACAGCGATTTTGTTTCACTCGAGGCATTGGGGCTAGTAATTAACTTAACGACTTCGCTGGCGAAATCGGCTGGAGTCTTACCCTGATCCAAAGGTTTTTCTCGGGATGCACGAAAGGATTCCCGTTCCTCAGGAGCCGCTTCAGACATCCCGGTACACCCCCCGCTAGCATGAGCCCCGCCAGTTTTTCAGGATGGCGCATTGCGAAACTGGTTGCAATCCAGGCTCCCATACTCAGACCGACCAAGAGCACTTTTCTGGCCGAAAATGCGTCTGCTACCCTAATAATATCATCGCAGTAATCATCAATTCGGCTAGGGTGGAAGCTAAGATTACTCTGACCATATCCTCTCATGTCAAGCGCGGCTACATGCCGGCTCTTCCCAAATGCATTGAGCTGCGGTAGCCAATTCTCTGCGTTTCCCCCGATTCCATGGAGAAAAAGACAAAGCGTGTCCGCATCCCCCAATCCTGGTGCCGGCGTAAGTATAGATAACTCGGGAACACCATCTACAGTTAGGCGTACTATTTCTGTGTTTTTTGAAACACGGGGTGCACGGGGAACAGGAGCAGCATTAGGTAAGTCGTTATTCTGCAACCAGTCCAGCGCTCGCTCAAATACGAATCGGGTACCCTCGCAAATGGCATTAATTCTGGCTTCGGTTGCGTCAATTTTTGCATTCCATTTAACCATTGAAGCACCGCCTTTTGCCTCCAACACCGAAATCTGCGCTTCATAATGATGCACATCCTTTATGCCACTAAGATGGCAATAGGTAATTGTTCTGTCCGTATCGCTGAAGTAGGTTAGCTGTTCTTTATAGGTTTGCCCATCATGGTCGGTAAATTCACGAATGGTAGCACCGCTGCTATCGGCGATTAGCTGACAGCGGGATATATCTGGATGCCACTGATTGTCAAAATGCCGCAGGACGTTCCAGATTTTCTCTGGTGAGATATGGGGAATCAATCTGGAGCAATGTACTGTGTCTATAGCCATTACGATTAATATTAATCAGATTACGCTTCGGGGCGCCACAAAGAGATTCGCGCAGAAGCTGTATTGGCATCAATACTGTCTATCTCCGCCATGTCATACACTGTCATCACACTAAGATAGTCTTCCATGATCTCTGTTGTATAAGGCAACATCAAAGCGCCGCATCTACTGTCCCGATAGATTCGCTCCAACGGAAGTGACTTAAGCATGGATCGCCCACCACAGGTTCGAATCGCCAACGCCGCAATTTCCTGCACACCTTCCATCACGGCATATTGCGCTGCATAAATACGCATGACTTCTGCTTTTGAGGGAAATGGACCTGCCTCTGAAAAGACGCTGTACCACAAACAACGCATCTCAGTAAGCCGCTGATACATCCGTCCAACTGTGGCACGCTTGGTTGGATAGACCCGCCTATCGATAGGCGGTTGACCAGGCGTCTCCCCTCTTAAGTATTCCACCGTAAAATCATAGGCGGACTGAGCGATACCCATGTAGGCAGGTGTTAGGGTTGCCATCATTGCTGGCCATTGGGCCAGCGTTTTGGTAAATACACCCGCGGGCATCATCAAATCATTTTCACTGACGAACACATCCTTAAGTAACAGATCCCGAGATACTGTACCCCTCATCCCTAACGGATCCCATTCGCCTGCGATAGACAAACCAGGGCTATCCTTATGTACGGCGAAATCCATGGTATCTTCATGGCGTGGCTGCTGGCCATCAAAGTGCTCAGTACAAACGATGGAATAATAGTCGCAATGTCCCGCCAGAGAGGCGAATTTCTTCATGCCATTGATGACCCAACCACCGTCAACCTTGCGACAGTTGGTTTTTATTGGATCTGATGTCCAATTTGTCCCGCCTTCGGAAATAGGCTGAGAGAATATCGCGTCATGGTTAACGACCTTAGGGAACTGAATGTCCCGCATCCTGGCAAAATCACTGCGCTCCTGCTGGCTAAGATTCGGCATTTCGTACATGTATCGCAACCAGTTCATGGAGGAAGTATGCATATTGAAAGTTAATGCGGTGGCTCCGCAGTACTTCCCTATTTCCGCACCGATGGTGGCATATTCACCGAGACTAAAACCATATCCACCATATTCTGTGGGTATCGCCAGTTTAAGGAAACCCTGCTCGGCTAGATCCTGATAGTTTTCTGTTGGAAACGCGGCATTCAAGTCAACATTCACCGCACGCTCATGAAAACGTGGACCTAATTGAGTAATTCTGTCCAGCATTTCAAGATGCTGTGGACGAAATTTCGACGTGTCGTAGTAGTCAGTGTAATGGCTCATTAATAAAGTATTCTCAATAAAGATCTAGGCGAGTTCTCCCTGGAGCTTACCGTCAATAACAACCGCTCTTCCATCCAGTGTAATGGTGCAGTTACGCATGGGTAGATCAAAATGTCCGAGGGTAAAGCGACCTGCATACTGATTGGAACCTGTCGACCAAAGGAAATTACCCGCCCATGCACGAAACTCGGTTGATTGCACATCACGTTTGTCATACAACGCCATGGATTCCCATCGTGCTTTTGGGTTCATTCCCCAGCCAACATGACTGATTCCATAGGCGATGGGATCATCCCAGGCGCTTTGATACTCACGAAACAACTCAGCGTCGAGATTATCGCCACGTATTTCGGTTACGAAATCGTTCTCTATCACCATCTCGATTGCGTCTCTCAAATAGGTTTTGAATGTGAGATTCATATCTCCAGGCGCCATGACGATGGTACCGTTGGTGGTATCTTTACCAGGAAAACACAAACACAAACCACCGGGCCAATGTGCCACCCCGCCCGGATTGGTGGTAAATCCTGGTGTACCTCCACAGGGAGCGTCGCGAATATCAATCGTTAAATCAGTACCGGCCTTACTGGTAACCCGCATTTGCGACGCTTCCCGCAACATCTCAATACCCAGCTCTACCTTTTTCGCTAACTCCAATTGCGGCTCTGTACGTTCAAGTATTTCGGGATGTTCGTTGGAGATGGTAAATAGGCGAGTCCCAACTTCTTCTATTTCAGGCCATTCTGGGGCATGGAGCAATCCCTCCACCGTTACGTCAACAATGATGTCTACCCGCTTTAGGGATTCAATCACATGGCGCATACCTCTAATGGCGTTGCAGGCACCGGTGGATTTCACAGGAACAGGGGCTGATTGTTCGGGTGTTTGCAAGAAAATAGTAGAAAACCCGGCACCGATATCATACAAAGCGAGGGAAGCAAGTTGTATCAAAACAGGTCTGGATTGGGTTTCAGCGACAATTACCACCGGTGTCCCGGCGTTGATACCGTTGAGCTTAAGTGCCCGTCGAAAGGACGCAATCCATTTACCTTCTGGGATTTCCTGTAACATGTGGTGTTGATTTTTTTGTTAAAACTAATTAAATTTACCAACTAGTTTAGTAACGGTCAATTCACTTTCCAGCGCAATAGACATTTCCGCGAACCGAAGTTGGTCTGACTTCAACACGCACCGAGTGATTACCACTTACTACGAAAGCGCATAATATTGCGCTATCAGCTAACAAAGAAAACAAACCATGAGCCGAGTTCACGAGAATCATCGAGAGGATGTGGCTGGTCGAGCAAATGTTGAGGACACCCCAGAACTACTTGCATATTACGATCAGCTAAATAAGTTCGAAGCAGGCGCACTTTGGACTGTCGCCAACAAGATCGAGCCCTGGGAGCCCAAGAGCGAATCTGTGCCGGTGATTTGGCGCTATGCCGATTTGCGGGAACATGTTCTGAGATCCATTGCATTAGTGACTCCAGAGAAGGCGGGTAGACGGGTCATTTTTTTGAACAACCCCGGTCGACAGGATGTCTCTGCGGCGGTGGGCTGGATTTATGCCGGATTGCAGGTGATGAATCCCGGCGAGCTTGCTTCTTCCCATCGTCATTCAGCCTCAGCTATTCGCTTTATTATGGAAGGCAAAGGCGCCTATACGGTTGTTGATGGTCATAAGATGACCCTGAATGAAAACGATTTTGTGCTAACACCTAATGGTACCTGGCATGAGCATGGCGTATCTTCCACCGGCACTCCCTGCATATGGCAGGACGGACTCGATATTCCTTTCGTTAATGCGATGGAAGCCAATTTCTACGAGGTTCACCCGGATTTACAACAGCCAGTTACCTTTACGGTAGACGATATGACCAAAACCTGGGGGAATCCAGGACTGACACCCCAAAATGGGAATTGGAGCAAGTCTTATAGCCCAATGTATAAATACGAGTGGGCACCGACCTATGAAGCGTTGACGAAATACGCAGATTGCACGGATGGGTCGCCTTACGATGGGGTTCTAATGGAATACGTTAATCCCACTAACAACGGCCCTGTGATGTTAACCATGGGTGCGTCAATGCAAATGCTCCGCCCGGGCGAACACACAAAAGCTCATCGACATACCGGCAGTTATCTTTACCATGTTGCCAAAGGATCCGGTCATTCAATTATCAACGGTAAACGATTTGATTGGACTGAGCGTGATATTTTCTGTGTACCATCATGGGCATGGCATGAACATGCTAATGGTTCTGATACATCGGATGCCTGCCTTTTCTGCCTAAATGATTTACCAGTGATGCGGGCCATGGGCCTTTATAGAGAACAGGCATTCGGTGAGAACAATGGTAACCAACCTATCATAGAAGAAAATAAATAAGACGAGAATAAATGAAACTTGTTACTTATCGCACCTCAGTAGAGGAAAAAGCGCGATTGGGTGTAGTTACCAATGACCTGATATTGGACGCCAGAGCGCTCGGTGTTGCCGCGGGGCAATCAATGCCGGAATCAATGCTAGCACTGATAGATACAGGCCGCCCAGGCGTAACGGCCCTCGGAAAGCTCGTGGTAGAAGCGGGCGACGAACCACCCATACACACATCAACGCCATTGTCGAACGCTATTATCTGCGCGCCCATCCAGCGACCCCGCAAGAACATATGGGGGATCGGTCTTAACTATGTGGAACATGTGGAAGAAAGCGCCCGATCACTCGATACCGCCAAAGAACTACCAACCAAACCGGTTCTGTTTACTAAACCCCCTACTGCCGTGATTGGTCAGGGAGAGCCGATTCTACACAACAGCAAAATGACGCAAAATCTCGACTGGGAAGTAGAACTTGCAGTCATCATGGGAAGCGGTGGAAAGCATATTTCGGAAGAGCACGCGATGGACCATGTATTTGGCTACTCGGTAATGATCGATGTTTCCGCGCGAGACAATCGACGCGCAGGACAATGGATTTTCTCCAAGGGGCAGGACAGTTATGCGCCTTTCGGCCCATGCATTGTCACTGCCGATGACATCCAGGACCCACATAATTTGAACCTCTGGCTGACTAAAAACGGTGAAGAAAAACAGCGATCAAATACCAAACATATGCTCTTTAACATTCCAGCACTCATTGCAGATATTTCTACGGGAATGACAATGGAAGGTGGGGATATTATCGCAACGGGCACACCAAGCGGCGTCGGCGCAGGCCGTACGCCTCAGGAGTGGATGTGGCCAGGAGATACAATCGTGGCCGGCGTAGAAGGAATTGGGACATTGCGACACCCCATTGTTGATGCCACTCCAGAGTAGCTGGAATCGATTATGCGTTACGATCTTAGTCAGATAGAAAAAGGTATAGCCTATAAACTGCTAGCTGCTACGATCACTCCAAGACCCATTGCATGGATTGTTACGAAGGCTGCGAACGGTAGTTTGAATGCAGCACCTTATAGTTTTTTTAACGCCATGGGATCCGCTCCCCCTACCGTCGCTATCGGGCTACTTGCGGACCCGAACCGAGGGTTTAAAGATACCGCGCGCAACATATTGGATACCGGTGAGTTCGTGGTAAACCTCGTCCCTGAAAGGCTTGTAGAGCGCATGAATATTACGGCATTAAATGCACCCTCCGGGATTGACGAGCTGGAACTGGCACAGCTTGAAACTTCACCGTCGAAACACATTGCACCGCCACGCATTACAGATAGCCCAGTGTCTTTCGAATGCAAGTCATTGTCAGCGGTTGTAACGGGCCCTCAACAAACAGTGGTAATTGGTGAGGTCCTCGCAATCCATGTTGATGATTCATATTTACTCGATGCAGAAAAAGCCTATGTAGATACCCCAAAACTTGACCTCGTTGCTCGATCATATGGTAGTGAATATATCCGCACAAAGGACCGATTTTCTCTTGATCGACCGTTTTGGGATCAGTGGAAAAAAGAAACAGATACTCGAAAAGGGTAATCAGACGCGGAAGTTAAACACCATATTTGGATCCATTTGACGAATATCGAAATGAGGATATACCCTCAGGTCATTCGTCCTCAATACTCCATTAGCTCGATATTTCCTCGACATTTCATTGATTGGACCTTGTATCAGCAGTCCAGATCGATCCCAGTCCCTATTCCTTTGAGCCTCTTGTGAGTCCCTTGGTGTCTTCGTTACCGATCTTCGTCATTGCCACAGATGCACATTGTAGGGCAATGGCAAAACCCGACACCCCATCCGATAACGAATAGGTCGATTTCTATTTTAGCCTTAGCTATGAGATAAATGGAGTTGGCTCAACAAATGGGTATCTCGCCTTCGCCTTGGTGCCTACGGCACTATCGTTGCGGATAAAACGCTCGCCATCACCGGATCGGGAGACATAGGCATAGTGAGGATATCCTCCCGTGGTTTTCTGGATTAGCATACGTTCTTTTTGGCTCTGTATGCAGGCCGAGTTAATTGCATCAGGATCCCAGTCTTTTAGCAATTCTGTACGAAGAGTCTGCTCAATCTGCCTGTAGTTTTCGTGACCAATTAAATCGACCAGTTCATTCGGATCATTGCTCAAGTCAAACATGAGATCCGGATGACCGTGGGTGTAAATAAACTTTATGTCATCCCGTCTTACCATTCGACAGGGTGCCACCACACCCTCACCAGTATACTCAGAAATAACTTTGTTATCCCATGATTGACCGTCCATTAAACCGATCAGGGAGTGTCCATCTATTGGTGTCACTGTTTCGCTTTTTTTGCCCCCCGTAGCAACATCAAGAAAAGTGGGTAGCAAATCAACCAGAGAGACCAGTTCATCCATTTGCCTGGGTTGCTCTTTTCCAGGCATACTTACAATTAGTGGTATTTGTACGGACCACTCATGGAAACTCTGTTTAAACCACATCCCTCTCTCACCTAGCATTTCGCCATGATCGGAAGTAAAAACCACTAGCGTTTCATCCGTTAGCGCTAAATCATCCAGTGTTTCCAAAAGGCGACCTACTTTATCATCAATATAGGTACACATCCCATAATAGGCATGGCGCGCTGTACGCACATGCTCTTCCGTCACATTATGCAAGTCGCCACCGTGGGCATAATGCAACCACCGGCTCATGGGGTCCATTTCATCCAATGCAATCTCAGACACCTCTGGCATATTGATCTCATCATGGTCATACATATCCCAATAATGCTGAGTCGTGATATAGGGAGAATGGGGGTGAGTAAAAGATACCCATAACATGAATGGGTCTTCCTTGTGATACCGCGCTAAATCATGCAGTTGTTGCACACCAGCATGTTCAACTTCTTCGTCATAGTCAATCTGTAAACCGCGCACGCAGACACCTGAATCAACCACAGCCCGCATGTTGATGCCGGTCGGTCGATATCTCTCGCCTTTGATCCAATCCGGAGTCCATGCAAAATTGGAAGGATAGATGTCAGTAGTGATGCGTTCATTAAAGCCGTGAATTTGATCGGGTCCAACAAAATGCATCTTCCCGCATAAAACCGTGTGGTAACTTTGCTCTCGTAAGTAGTGCGCCAGAGTGGGAATGGAGGCGGGCATTTCTATTGCGTTATCCCACAAGCCTAACGAGTTGGCATATCGCCCCGTCATCATTGATGTACGCGAAGGAACGCACAAAGGGAAGTTGCAATACGCATTCTTAAAAACCGTACCCCTATCAGCCAACCTGTCTATATTAGGAGTTTTGACCAACGGATGACCATAAAGCCCCAGGGCTTTTGCGGTCATTTGGTCGGCTTGGATAACGAGAATATTTGGTGCTTTATCAGACATAAATTATCGAATACAGAGTTGTAGCAAGGATCCAGGGATCACCCGTGAAGCCAGCTAGCAACTTCACGGGTGAGTCTCAGTAGTGGTCAGATTACTGAATGGTCATGCCCAGTTTTTCAGTGAGCGTTTTAAACGCTTCGTATTGGCCATGTACAAAAGCTTTTGTATCCTCCGGACCACGGATATCGGGCACGGAGCCCAGAGCTTTAGTTAGCTTGTTCCATGCTTTATCTTCTTTGATACTAGCAAGCACACTCACCCATTTATCCGCAGCCGCCTTATCCATACCGGGAGGACCCCAGAGCCCACTCCAGCCAATCACAGTTTCCAAACCTGGGTATCCAGCCTCGGCCACCGTGGGAACATCCTTAATTGAATTAACTCGCTCCTTGGTCGAAACCGCCAGAGCTCGCAGTTTGCCAGCATCAATATTTCCGATAACCCCAGAGAGATTCTGGAACATCATATCGACATGTCCACCCACCAAAGCAGCTGCGGCTTTACCACCGCCTTTATATGGCACATGCTTCATTGCTTCCTGGGGCAGACCCATTTCATCAAGCACCATAACCATGGCAACATGCAACAGGGTTCCCACGCCGGCTGATGGGTAACTAAGCTTTTTACCATCGGCTACCGCTGCTTTGATGTCATCGATAGATTGGTATGCAGAGTCGGCGTTAACCACCAATACAAAAGGATTAAGCTCTAGTAAACCTAGAAACTCGAATTCATCCCATTTATAGGGAATTTTTCGGTTAATAGCTGGCACTGCCGCCTGGGAGCCTACTCTGGCTAACAATAGGGTGTAACCGTCTTTGCTGCCCTTGGCAACACTGGTTGACCCAGTGACACCAGCTGCACCAGTGCGATTGACCACCAGCACGCCATTACCCAAATAACCAGGTGCTGTTGCGGATAAGGTGCGTGCCGCCAGATCGGCTGCGCCGCCTGGACCATAGGGCGAGACTAAAGTAACTGGCTTGGTTGGGTATTCTGCATAGGCAACGGTCATAAATGCAGAGATCACAAGCACCACCGCAGCTCGTAATATAAACTTCATTTTGTTCATCATCTTAAAGGCTCCTCAGCTTGAAATTTGAGTAATTATTAGTTCGCATCCGACTTCGAGATTGACACGATAGACTGGTTGTATCATAATTACTTACAGTACGCAATCAAACAAACACTCCCTATGATCCTCAAAATGCCACAAACTCGAGAGGAAGTTGGCGAAAGCAATCGCCGACGGGTATTGGCGGAAATATTGTTCCATGGCCCCATCGCTCGAGCGAAAATCGCCAATCGGGTTAGGCTAACTCAAGCAACAGTTTCACGTATCACCAGAGATCTGATCAAAGCTGAGTTAATCGAAGAAGGAGAAGTTATCGATGAATCAAACCGGCGAGGACGACGATTTATTGGTCTAAGAATCAATCCAACCGGCCGCTTCGTCGCCGGTATTTCAATTAACGTTTTTCGACAAAACATCACAATTGCGGATCTTGCTAACGGCATCATTGCAACAAAACGCCTCCAGCTTAAGAAGATGTCTGATCCCTCTTACGTATTGTCTCAAAGCTCCGAGGCATTAAGCATCCTGATCGAAGAACACGATATAGACTCAAGCAGGATTGTTGGATGCGGAGTAATTATTACTGGATCAATGAATCCCAAAGACTGTATGGTTCACCGCTCATCACTACTTGGGTGGGACAACGTTTCGGTAACAGCTCATATGCAACCGTATTTAGACTTTCCAGTTTTTTTGGACAGTATTCCCAATGCTAAAAATATTACGGCAAGAGGATATGGCGTTGCCAAGGGATGCAACAACGTGGCATTACTCAATGCTTCTCTCGCTTTTGGCTGCAGTTTAATTGTTGACGGTCATCTACTGCGGGGAGCTCAATTTGTCTCCGGCATGGTAGGGGAAATGTTAGTACCAGACGAGAAAGGTGAGCTTATATCCCTGGACGATTGCGCCGGAGGTTTTGCAGTCGTTGCGTCCCGATTTGGTAAAACCACGACTAGTGGACACACCCGAGGCCAGCGGCTTGTTGACATAATCGCACTTGCGAATAAGGGTGACGAAAACGCAATTTCTGCACTTGAAAAAGCCGGTAGCTGTCTCGCCTTTGCAATAAGCAACATTAGCGCCTTATTACGACCAGAGCTGATGCTATTATCTGGACCACTCATTCATAGCGAACACTATTGTTCAGCGGTTAAGAAGCGGGTAATTGAATTGCTGGGTGCAGAATTCTCGAAGCAATCGCTGCGCTTTTATCTGGTTTCGGACCAGGAAGCAGCGTGCTCATTAGCACTTTATCAATCTCTAACTTTCGGACACATGACCAACGAAGTTCGATCCAGAGAGGTGGCCTAATGTCGGCTGAAAGAAAACTGGGTATCGCCGTTGTGTTAATTAGCATATTGCTGCTCCTGATACTGATTCCGTTTGGAGTAGATACACCCAATCAGGTTTCCCACATTACCTTATCACCGGACTTCTGGCCTAAAATTATCGTTTCCATCATCGGCTTGATGGGAATGTTGATGATCATTAATCCTGGGGTAGAGCCTCAGGAAGGTACCGTAAAAATTACAAATCCATTTTCCCAGGGTCTGCGCCTCGCTGGCACATTGGGAATATTATTTTTATTTTATCTGCTGGTGCCTACCCTGGGCATGGTTGCTCCAGCGATTGTATTACTGGCTTCAATGATGTGGTTTGCAGGTGAACGAAGACCAAGGTACCTGCTCACTATCTCTATTTGCACCCCTTTTTTACTCTATTTTTTCTTTGTGCACGTTGCCAATATACCTATTCCGTTAGGTATATTTGAATCATTAAGAGGATAAGTACTGAATATGGCTGATTCAATCCTTGAAGCCTTTTATCTTTTTCTTACCTTTCAGAATATCGCGATTGTATTTGTCGGTGTTTTAATCGGCACAATTATCGGTGCTATTCCCGGAATGACAACACCAATGGGCGTAGCACTGGCCCTTCCCTTCACGTTCACGATGCAACCGGTCACGGGCATCCTATTACTATTGGGGATTTATAAGGGAGGGTTATACGGCGGATCGATTACCGCTATTTTAATCAAGGCACCTGGCACACCCGCAGCCTCTTGCACCGTAATGGATGGTTATCCATTGACCCAAAAAGGCGAAGCTCGTAAGGCATTGGATATGGCGCTATACGCTTCCTGTTTCGCTGACCTGATTTCAAACCTGTCTCTTATCCTCTTCGCTGGAGTGCTGGCTGGGTTTGCATTGAAGTTTGGTCCACCTGAATTTTTTACCCTGATTGTTTTTTCGCTCACCATTATCGCCGGAGTGTCGGGCGAGCATTTAACCAAAGGAATTATTTCTGCTGGAATGGGACTACTATTCGCCACTATCGGATTAGATATGGTCTACGGTACTAATCGATTTGTATTCGATAACTGGCAACTCATGGGAGGCTTAAGTTTTATACCTGTGTTAATCGGCTTGTTTGCCCTGCCCGAAATTATTCGATATTTCTCACAAAAAGTGAGTGATCAAATCAAGCCGGTCAAAATGAGCGGTATGGGCGCAACCTTTGCTGATTTCAAAAGAAGTTTTAAGTCCATTCTTCGAGGCAGTTTTATTGGCGTCGTGCTAGGTACAATTCCCGGCATTGGTGGCGCGCCTGCCGCGTTCCTCTCTTACAGCGAAGCTAAACGCAATTCAAAAAATCCAGACAATTTCGGTAAGGGTGAACTCGAAGGTGTTGCGGCCGCTGAAGCCGGAAACAACGGAGTAGCTGGTGCTACCATGATCCCTCTTCTCGCCCTGGGTGTACCAGGGGACGTAATCACCGCGGTTATTTTGGGCGCCTTTATGATTCACGGTTTACGTCCGGGTCCTGTTATGTTCGTCGAAAACCTGACCATGATTTATGCGCTTTTTATTGGAATCATGTTGAGTAGCGCCTATCTTTTTATGATCGGCAAATTCTCGATTCGAGCAATCAGCCGTATATCAGAGGTCCCCAATCGCATACTCTATCCAGTGGTCATTGTTTTCTGCCTGTTCGGCACTTTCGCCATCAACAATAGCGCGTTTGACGTGTTGGTAATGCTATTGATGGGATGCGTTGGTTATCTAATGTTGATATTTAAAATTCCCGCCCCGCCTTTTTTAATTGCCTTTATTCTCGGCCCTTTGCTTGAGGACAATTTTCGTCAGTCGATGATCCTATCCGAAGGTAGTTTTTCGATTTTGTTACGCAGCGGTATCTGCTGGTTTTTTTGGGCTCTGACTGTGCTGTCAATCTTCCTACTTATCAAAAGCCGAAAAAAGAATATCCCTCTAAACGGATAGTCGACCATGCCAATCAGACATAAAGCCGGGAAAACGATCAGGACCGGACGAAGCGTAAAGACACGAATATAGGACACCGATATAGAACACCGAGACAGCATCAATGAAAGAACCATCAACCTTCCCTGGCGAACCACTGTTTTCCTTTGCCGTAGTAGCGGATACCCATATCAATGAAGGAGAGAACCAATGCAATTCTCCCTTTAAGGTAAACCAGTTAGCCAATGCCCGGTTGCGTCATGTTATCGAAGATCTCAATCAGCGGGATCTCGCCTTTGTCATGCATTTGGGAGACGTCGTCCACCCGGTACCTTCCATGGGTGATACCTACGACACCGCCATGAACCTGTTTAAAGCGCAGTGTCAGGGTTTACGACATCCTATTCACGTCGTGCCCGGCAACCATGACGTCGGTGATAAACCCATCAAATGGGGACCCGCGGGCACTGTGCGCCAATCTTTCCTCGATGCCTGGAGCAGGCATTTTGACAATCATTATTTCGCCTTCGAACATGGTGACCTTTTGGTGGTGGGAATCAATGTACAACTACTGGGATCTGGTTTGCCTCTGGAATGCCAGCAGCGGGATTGGCTCGAACAGACCTTAGCGAACCATCAGGAGAAGCGCATTCACCTATTCATGCATTACCCTCCTTTTCTAAACAATGATGACGAACCAGAGCATTATGATAATTTAAGTGCTGATTCACGAAAATGGGTGATCGGATTAATCGAAGCACATCGGGTTGAAGCCTTATATGCTGGGCATGTTCATCATTTCTGGTTTAATCTCTTAGGGTTTAATTCCCCGCTCCTTGGGGCGTAAGATGTATGGGTGAGCGATTATACTCATAGAAGCCATAATGTTACGGTATTACTCTACCATTTGGTATTTCCGTCGAAGTATAGGCGGGTAGTGTTTGACGAAGCCGTGGATGAAATACTTCGGGAAATTTGTCTTGATATTGAGAAGCGATACCAAATTAACTTTTTAGAGATTGGTACGGATAAGGACCATGTTCATTTTCTGGTTCAGTCGGTACCGACTTACAGCGTGACAAAGCTGGTACGAACGTTGAAAAGTATCACAGCGAGAGAAGTATTTCGTCGTTACCCCGAGGTTAGGAAAGCCCTATGGGGAGGTGAGTTTTGGTCAGACGGATATTTTGCCAGTACGGTGGGAAAGCATGGAGACGAAGAAATGATCAAAAATTATGTCAAGAATCAAGGGCAACAATATAAACAGATTCACCATAACTATCAGCTTACTCTATTCTAATACCCCGTAGCTTGCTGCGGGGTAGTTTATTCGAATTGGGAATTGCCATTGCTATTTGCTACCGTCTACCTGCTTCACTCGCCAGGATTACACCGAAATGTTTCGCGTCCCCCCAGGGGATGAATATGGACGCAATGATGTCGCCAAATTGGGTTATTTTTTAGTCCACGTTTATACCGATTCTCATCGCATTGAGATGATTAGATCGAATGGCGAAATAAAATCACCCGTCGATTCCAGAATAGTTTCCTCATCCGAACAAAACACCCAACCGGACATAATCTCCCCCACTCCTATCATCGCATTCGATCTACGCCAGGATTGGTGTGAACAGGTACAGATTCCGCCAAGTGGCGCGTTGGATGAATTTGATCGCAAATGGGTAAGAAACGATTATGCACTATTGGCTTTAGTTGAATTAGGAGTGAAACGTCTGCGCATCCCTCTGGCAGATTTACGAGACCCATCCAGACTAAGCCGCCTGTACGATCTAAATGCACTTGGTTTTACCTATACCCTCTATTCGTTTGAGCTTCCCTCTGAAAAAGACTTAACACTTATCGCGAACAATTCAAAGCTAATTGAAACATGGGAAATCTCAACCAGGGACATTGATGCGCTCGACATAGAAATGCGGTTACAGCCCTATCCTTCAATACGAATGATTTCTCTCACTTTCTCTCCCATGCGCTCTAAAGCCGAAACTCTCGCCTCAGGCAAAGAATACTTCCATGTCATTAATCACGGTTTCTTTGCCCATGATCACGATTTGGGAGAGAAGCTTGAACACCTAAAAGAAAAGCAACCGTATTTCGACAGTATCGTACTTCGCTGCGGATTAGATGATGATATTTGGAAAACCGCTGCGCCAAAATAACGAATTGGGAATAAAAAGTGTGTTTCATCTGCGGCTTACCGGAGACAGCCCAGCCAGCGATGCACTGTTTTGCACACGTATTACTGAAGCCATTATTGCTTGCTGGGCACATGGTTTAGACGCCCCTTTTTGTGATGCGCTAACCGAAAATGATCGCGGCTACTTCCCGAGAAATGGCGTATTGGATCGTCTCTATAATCCCAGGATTGCATTCAACGTGATTAAGGAACTGCAGACGTTATTTTCGAAAATGGGAAAACCCCTTGCCCTTTCTCAGTTTGAGCCAGACACCGACAGTCTCCCTATCATCATAGAATGTGAGAGAGGAAAACTGCGAATAGATCGTGATAAAAACACATTCGGTGGCGAGCCATGTAGTGGCGAAAACTGGCGACCATTTTTGCAAAACCCAGCGCTACAATGCAGCATTCAGTATTATAATAATACAGTCTGACCAGATCCAGATATCAACAAAAGGCTTTAACAGCTCGCCACTGCAGAATTTATCTGTTTCTTAAATGGCATATTATTTTCCCTCTGCTTTTAAAAAAACGCGACATGTAGAAGACTTATTGGAATGCATCCCTGGAAACGATGCCCCTCACCCAGCTGCGGGAGTATGAAGCTTCTTTGCTCGCAAAACAGATAGATTATATTTATCGTCATAGTAGCTATTATCGCGACAAGTTGTCAGAGGCCGGTGTTAACCCAACCGACATTAAACGCCAGGAAGACCTAGCGGCCCTACCCTTTACTGAAAAGAAAACCCTGGCCAAAACCCAGCATGAAGGACAGCTAATTGGGCCCCACCAATGCGCACCCCAGGAGGAGATTATTCGACTGGTTGGTACAGGAGGTACTAGTGGTAAACCGATGCGTATTGGCTGGACCCGAAACGACATTGAGGCTTACAGTGAAATGGGCGCGCGGGCATTATAGACAATGGGTTGTCGTCCAGATGATTTGGTTATTAATTGTTTCAACTACTCTGTCTATGCCGGTGGAGTAATGGATCATATGTCATTTGAAACTTTAGGGGCATCAATACTGGCCTACGGGGTAGGGAAAACCCGTGAATTGCTTGGTCTGTTGGCCGATCTTCCCGGTAGCAAATGCCTCTATTCAACACCCTCTTATGCAATTCGTCTAGTGGAAGTTGCTACTCAATCGGGCATTAATCCCCTGGATTTAAAACTGAACAAGGGTTTTTTCTCGGGCGAAGCTGGGCTGCAGATACCAGGTTATCGTAATCGCATCGAGAGCACCTGGGCAATGTCATCCCATGACCTATATGGCGTTGCTGAACTTGGTTGCCAAAGTGCAGAATGCGAATACCGTGAGGGGATGCATTTTTGTGGGACTGGTTTAGTTATTGCCGAGCTCGTTGATTCTGATAATGGTGTTGTAAAGCCCATGACGGATGGAGAGACCGGAGAATTAGTGTTTACTTCCATAAAACGGGAAGCGTCACCCATGATACGTTTACGCACCCATGATTTCGTGCAGGTTTTTACTGAACCTTGTCGATGTGGTCGCAGTAGTTTCCGTTTTCGTACACTGGGACGTAGCGATGATATGTTTATCGTGAAAGGAGTCAACATCTTTCCTACGGGAATACAGGATATCATTACTCAATTGCAACCACAGCTGACTGGAGAATTTCAAATTGTACTGGACAAGCCGCCTCCGTTTGATTATTCACCGCGGCTGCTAGTCGAAGTGGCGAATGATTTTCCACAGCAAAAATATCCCGAACTCATGCTAGAAGTAGAGCACAAAATTAAACGTCAAGCCGGCTTTGGTGTCCTGGTGGAATTGGTCAAGCAAGGCACCATCGCCTCAGAGCACAAGACTCGCCGTGTGCTTAGACCCTACGAAAATATCCACTAACTGCTCCAACTGAAACTACCAATCGAAAACACAGACGATGACCATAGACTACCAAGTAAGGGATCATGTTGCATGGGCCACGTTGAATCGCCCGGAAGCACTTAATGCGTTTGATATTCCAGATTTGAAACGGCTGCTTGGTATCTTCCGACAGGTAAAACAGGATAAGGATATAAATGTTCTGGTGATCGCAGCCTCTGGCCGTGCGTTCAGCGTTGGGGCAGATATTAAAGCCATGGAAACCATGTCTGAGGCCGACTTCGCAAAAGCAGCATCACTTTACCAATCCCTGGCTTTGGAAGCACGTAATTTAGACAAACCCATACTCGGTGCGATCAATGGCTTTACATTAGGCGGTGGCCTGGAAGTGGCGCTGATGTGCGATATGCGTATTGCTGGACGCTCAGCAAAACTGGGATTACCTGATGCTCAACTTGGATTTAGCCCTACAGGAGGATTAACCTGGCTGCTGGTTCGCATGGTTGGACTAAGCCGCGCCATGGATATGGCACTCAGTACTGATATGCTTGATGCCGAACAGGCGCTAGGTGCGGGCCTGGTTACTCGTGTAGTCGAGGATGACAAACTACAAAAGGAAGTGGAGGAAATGGCAATTCGGATAGCGTCGTTTCCTAAGACAGGTTTACGCAATATCAAACGCTCCTTTTATATGGCGGCGGAATCTAACTTTTCCTCAACTCTGATGCTTGAAGAAGCCTATGACTCTGATTGCTTTCGTTCAAAAGAAACCCAAGAGCAATTGCGGGCATTCATTAATTCGAGACGCCAAAGAAATAAAACCTGTGACCAATGAAAAACCTGTGGGAAAGTTTTCGAGGAAAAATGCAATTAGCAGTGGGTACATCGGGAAGCATAGACACTGAAGCATAAACACTATGGCAATGCCCACTGTAGCCAAATACCGGTGACAGCATAACATCAATGGGGGATAGATACCCCGGTAACATCACGAGACACCATCAGAGTAATCGAAGTGTTTGCCATGAAGCCACAGTGGCGGCGCGCCTTGTGTAATCAACAAGCTGACGAGCGGTTAGTTGAGTTTTGGCTATCCCGCCTGGGTAATAAATCCTCTCAGTGGAACCCCCCAATGGTGGACTGAAACAGCCGAAAGACGCACATCAGATTTCCTGAAAAGTTTTGAGAAGTCCTGAATTCAGGAGAAAGTATCCGATGTGCGCACTGTTATATCGCTATTTCCCGGGGAAATTTCAGGCTACACCCCCGAGTGGTTTAACGCTCCGTTAAAGGGGGAAGATCTGTCGCTGTTGTGCCACAGAAAAAATAGAATCCTGAGAAACTCGGCTCCTGGGGTGAAAAACAGGCAGCGTAATAGCTCGCATCTGTCGTAACGAGCTGATATCCCCCCCGGGGAGATGACGAATCTCTCGTCCAGTGTTGTAAGAAGAATAATCGTCGAGTCACAGTTGTTCGTCATTACGAACCTATTATTATAAGACGGAGATTCTGAGATTCTGAGATACTGACACAGTGAACAGCGCTCGTGTCACTGCTGCTATTACTGCCACCGCCTGTACTACTGCCACCTCCGCCGCAACCTGCTAACGTAGTCAGCAATAGACTAGTCCGTCCTGAAAAAAGGCGCGATGTCGTTAGCGATCATGCGTCATTTTCGACCTTCGGATCAGGACAACACCCAGACGACGATTAGCGGCGTCCCAAGGGGCTGACAACAGGCAATGGCGAGTAATGTTTGCTCTTCGCCGTTGGGTTTTTCAAACAAAAAGAAAGCGATCATCCACTTTCTCAAATTCCACGCGCAACCCGCCATCAGCAGATTGATACGGTCTCCTTCGGCTCCCTTCAGCCAGCTCCTCAATAAACGATGATCATGCTTCAAATGACCGATGATCGGTTCTATCGCACTTCGTTTGCGACACAGTATCCGTTTCTTCTGGCGTTGATAAGCATTGTCCCGTTTCAGCGGAGGACCCGGTAACAGCACCTCACAATCCACTTTATTCTTCGCTCCCCGATATCCCCGGTCAACCACCGCCAGCCTGATCGATGTCTCACGGTGGGTATGGGCTTCTGTCAGTGCTGCTTTCAGGGTCTTCGAATCATGATCATGTTCGTCATGACTCACCACCCCCACAATCACCTGTGACTCCTTCGTCGCCACCACTGACGCCTTGCGACCATACTCATACGCCTTGTGATCCTTCCCCTTGCCCACGCAGTACACAGCAGGATCATGCAGGGAGTAAACCTTGTTCCTGTCTTTGGGCTGTTGAGACAAAACACGTTCGTATAACGCAAAGTTCGCTTCCTGCGCCGTCAGAACATCGATCGGTAACTTCCGTTGGCATTCCCTGAGCAACACACCCGCAATGGTTCGTAATCGTTTCAACGCCTTGTTCGCCTTACGACGTCGTTTCACGTGACGGAAATGACGACATGCCAAACGAAGTGACCGCACTTCCTTTACGTACGTTCGTCGTTGTTGTATCCCGTGTAACTTCGACAGCTTGTTCAGGCGATTGATGATCCTTATCGCCAACTTGCTGTCTGTCGGGTACGTGATCGCCTTCTCCTGTACCGTGGTATCTACCAGTACTGTCTGCTCCTCTGCCAGCTTCCCATGCAGTTTTACCGACAGCGAAAAGATCTCCCTGACTCCCTCCGACCCAATCCGGTTGCGGAACTTCACCAGTTCCGTCGCATGGCACGGTACCTGCGTCTGGAAACTCACCTCACCACAGAACACCTGAAAGTACGGGTTCATCTTCCATTGATCCACCACCGATTCATCACTTAAGCTGTACAGCTGTTTGATCATCACCAATCCGCTCATCAACCGGATCGGTTTCGCGGCCCGCCCCTTCGCGCTGTAGTACTGGCTCAGGGAGGCTTCAAGCGATGACCAGTCAAGGGTATTGCCAAGGGCAATCAGGGGATGGGACGTATCCAGCTGATCAACGATGTTGAAGAAACTGAGTTGATCGTCATTCACCGGGCTGTCAGGTAGCATATATACCTCGTGTTCGACCAGAAACTGAACGCCAGTTTAACAATTCCGGTCGATTCAAACCAGGACTATATCCAGTTTATACTGGATATGTAGCCTTTTCGGGTTCTTCAGGGACGACTAGACTAATCAACATTATCTTTGAAGATGAATATAATTTGATGATTTTCATTGTAGTTCCTCTAACCGTCGAAGCTGGATCCAATTGATGGCCTGTTGAACTAAAACAATTCAACTATCCATGATTTAGCTCATTATTTAGCTATGGTGATTTAGCTATGGGGCAATTTTCCTAATCCATGCCTCAACTCTTTAATAAAACGCCAATGGATCCATTTGACTCATTCAGGTTGATACGGCGACCTCCCGATTTATTCTCAATCACTCCTACCACGAACAAAAGTGGCACCGACTGGAATGTGATTTAAGTATTATGTACCTGAAACAAAAACTGATCCTTGTTGGCAAGAAGTAAAACATTTTTCGCCTGATTTCCGGCGTACACATATTATCTTTAATCGGCATCCAAGTGCAATGAGTTCTTTAGAGCATACTTTTGGTCGTCGATACACCCACCCTGATATTTACTGTTTCTGATCATGCACATTTAGTCAAGGTAGAGTCGTCATTTATCAAAATGACCAATCACAACATCAACGTTAAATAAAAAAGATGGCGCAGTAGAGACAAATTGTAGTAATTTATCCCGCACAATCACCACCAGGTCAGGAGTGATCCATGCCAAAACTATTTGAATTCCCGCCGACCCGATCCAATCGAGCCAAGTGGGCCCTTGAGGAATTGCATTGTGATTACTCAAGTGAAATCATTGATTTCATGAAAGGACAGCAACAGTCCGAGGACTACAAAACAGTCCATCCACTGGGGCATGTCCCCGTCTACCAAACCGACCACTATACGATGCATGAATCCGTTGCCATTGTGATGCAGCTCATCGATGAACACCCGGATGCTGGACTCGCACCTGAACCGGGCACACCTGAACGAGCAGAGTATTACCAATGGTGTGTCTTCGCTTCTTCAGAGCTCGATCCAATTTTATTTGATATCATGAAACACACCATGCATTTACCGGAAGAAAAGCGTATCCGACAAATCGCAGAGCGTGCCCAGAGAGGTTTCAGGGCACGAGCTGACATGCTTTCAGAGGTTCTGGTAAACCGGGACTACCTACTCGGTTCAAAATTTTCCGGCGCAGACATTGCGATCGGTTATTGTTGTAACTGGGCAGCGTATACGAAGATACTCCCGGACCACCCTGTATTGGTTGATTACTACACCAGATTACAGCAGCGAACAGCGTTTCAAAAAGTATTCTCCAGATAGAACGCGCCAGCGGATGCGGGAGAGTTTGGATGGGAAATTTCCGCATTCCACCATGGAAGGATAAAAATCACCATGGATAGTGGCTTATTGTTTATGGTTTCTTGCTCATCACCTGATTCACTGTAAGATTATCCCAACGAGCCTCCCCGAGGCCATCAAGCAAACTCTGGCCTTCCTGTGGTATCCAGCTTCTTGATTCTCCATCATATTCTGGTCCGGGGTTTCCATTTACCGTGGTTCGCCACATCACCCGATCATATTTTTCTCCATCAAACCACGTTGCTGAATGAGCCAGGCAGCGGTTATCGTATACCACCAAATCGAACACATCCCATTCGTGGACATAGGTATATTCGGGTCCGGTAAAATGCACCATTAGCTCATGCAGTAAGGCTGCACCCTCACCGTCAGGACCCGGCTCCATGCCAACGATGGGGCCGTCAAGCCAATCCATCTGACCATACTCGCATAAGTACAACGCAGGGTGTTTTGTAACCGGATGAATTCTCACAATGGGTTGGGGCTGGGACTGTTGATGAGGCAATAGTTCCATGGCAGTTAAACCATGTTGAACGGCTTGTCGACTTCGGCCTGTGCCAAGTAATGCATGAAGTCCACTTACGCCCTCGATTTTCTTCTTCAATTCATCGGACAAACCCTTATAGGCCGCATACCCATTCGCAAACAACGTCTGTCCCTGACCATGGGGAGTCACTTCCACTCCATAAAACAACGAAACATCCGGTGGTGGGCGGCGGAAACTCTGATCAGTGTGCCAACCTTTTAAATGGGGGAATTGCACGGGCACACCACCTGATTCAGTAGTGGGCGGATCCGGTCGCACCGGGGGCTGACGATCATAAGGGGGCCTATTCGAAATCACAAGAATCTCACCCACGTCGTTATGAATCATGTTCCGCGGTGTTGGTGTGTCAAGATAATTCTCAACCTCATTTCCAAACAAATAACTTAACTCAACCAACCGCTCAGGATACTCAACAATGTCGCTCAATCCTTTAATGAGCAGCAACCCATCCGAGATATCCATCGCCTCCGATAGCCACTCGGGGTTCTCCTGGGTTGACTGATAAAAAATCGCTGATTCATCAACATCAATAACGCCACCAAAGCCTTGCTCTGATAAAGGACTTAATTTAAGTGGGTATTTCATGGGTCTGCTCAACAAAAGAAAACCCCATTATACGAAACACAATTGCAATCGGGTGTACGGATTCAATCAGCGGTGAACTATCATTCAAAAATACAATACACGAAAACCGGGCACACTTCTCACTCACAGAGAGAAAAAGAAACTTTGGACCGAGTTGTGAATGAAGAGAATACGACACACCAATATTCCTGAGAAAATAGATTGTTATGACTGGTACCGGATTGAACCTGCATTCCCCAAGAGACGCAATGAGCCCAATGAGAAACAATGGGGATAAAAATAAAGACGTTCTCCAACACCATGAATATCTTTTGAAATAACAATATTATCTTAATAATGCTCTTCCTCTACTTGTGGGTTTATGCCTTACGGGATATTTTTTCGTGGAGTGCCTGATAGTATTGGATGGTTGAAAAGCCCCATTCCATAATTTTCCATCGAACGGGTTTATTGTTTTCCTTCATCGTAAACGTGGAAAATGCAATTGGTTTTGGATAGGACCTGGAATATACAAATCCGGCATCGTGATAAATTCTTTGGACAACGGCATTCGCCTCATCTACCAGACAAAATGCTTTTTTTGCGCCCATTTGATGCGCGTATTTACCAAGGGATGCAAGCAAAAGAGGCATTCCTTTCTTTCGATGTTTCGGCACCAGACTATATGTATTAATGTCTACCGCTGGGACACCTTCGTTAAACACATATTGGCATCCATCATCCATAACACCCATTTCAAAGGGAAATCGACGGGACTGGCTTCGGTCATTCATGCGTGAAGTCAGAACCACAGTACCGCCTTTTATGACGAAGTAGTAGTGACCCACTTTATGATATTCGTCATCTATTCGGTTGTCGTAGCCCTGATAACCCGCATTTGATAGGCGATTCTTGTGCAACTCCCGAATGTGGACAGCCAGTTGATTGGTTTCACCATTTACAGGCATAACATAACCACGATAGCCGTCCTGTTCGATATCCAAATAGGGTGCTAGCCGTACCTCGTCTAGAACCGGATTGCACGCTTCATTATTATCGGAGGGGTTTGGATTATTCTCACGCATGGAATTCGTAGATACAGATAATTTCGGATAAGTGCCAGAAAACTGTAACTGTCTGACACGGGACTATTCAGCTACCCGACACCCCTGGCTTCCCGTCCAGAGCCTATACCTTACAAAGCAACAATGGCCACCAGATTCGCCTCAATTCCAGACAGAATTAGAAAACCCGACGCGCTCAGGTTCATCCTCAAAGCCCCATGATGAAAATGCCTATATGTCGATGTATTGGGGTTATGTAGCGGTGTATTTACGGGTTGATAGATGCCCTGCAACCTCTGCCGAAAAATTTAACGGATGTCCGGGAGTCTCCATACAGGTCATACGAGATCATACAAGGCCATATCAAGGCCTAACCAAAAACCCAGCAGTCATTTTCATTGCTTGTTGTGCCTAATGTATTCCCACGCTATTCTTTACGGAGTTATTTTTCTTGGATTTCCCAGAGGGACAAACAGTGAAGCCAGTATATGTCTTTGTTCTATGCAGTTATTTAATCACATCAGGATGCGATCAACAGGAAGACGGTGAGAACACACCCCAAATCATTCGCGGGCTTAAGACCATGGTGATAGAGAAACAGGAGCGTGCCACCATTCGACGCTATCCTAGCGTACTTCAACCCGCCGAACTGACAACATTGTCTTTCGAAATTGGGGGAAAATTAGGAGTGCTTGACCTAAAGGTTGGGCAAGTGGTGCACAAGGGAGAGCGACTGGCACAACTGGATGCACAGTCTGCCCAAATTCAGGTAGAAACAGCAGAAGCCAAAGTTACTCAAGCAAAATCAAAATCCGAAAATGCCAGGACGTCATATACCCGACAGTCAAACTTACTGAAGAAAGGGGCGACAACCAAGGCGAATGTGGATGACGCTAAAACGGCTTTGGAAACCAGCAATGCCCAACTCACTCAAGCGAAAAAGCAACTTGAGGCCGATTTGGAAAAGCTGAATAACCTTGAGCTCGTTTCCCCCATTGATGGAATTGTGAATTCTGTCGAGGCGAAATCCTATTCCAATGTACGGAGCGGCGATGGCATTGCAACAATTTATCAGTCTGATGGATTCGAAGTGTCTTTTTCCGTGGGGTACGATGTCCTACAGAAGCTCACGATCGGAAAAACGGTTACCGTGCGGCTTGCAGATAACCCTGATGTGCTGCTGGGCGGTATCGTCAACGAAATTGGTTCCCGAGCGGATACCGTCTCATCTTTTCCCATCGTTATTCGCCTGATTGATTCACGCTCATTTTTAAAAGCGGGAATGGCAGTTGAGGTATCGATCGAGCTTCCCGTTCAGACCGGAGTGGGCTTCTTACTTCCCTTATCAGTATTGCCCTTTAAAGGCACAATTGATCCCAATGCTGGACCGGATCATCCCACGGAAACCACGGTTTTCGTATACAACGAGAATACTGGCACTGTGGTTGAAAGGGAAGTCACAGTGGCTGGCATACGGGAAAATCAGATGATTATCATTGCCGGGATTAAGGAGGGGGAGCGAGTGGCTTCAGCCGGGGTGTCTTTCTTGCAGGATGGGCAAAAAGTAACGTTACTTGATGATGCTCAATAGGAGATCATAATGGACTTCCTTACCCGATTTGGCATCGAACGTTCCCGTCTCACTCTGTTGGTCATGGCTGGATTATTGACGTTAGGATTGCTAACTTATTCAGGGCTATCCAAGCGTGAAGACCCCGCAATCACCATACGAACCGCAGTGGTTACCGCTCAATTTCCTGGCATGGCACCAGAGCGAATGGAAGATTTGATCGCAACTCCCATCGAGCGTAAAGCCAGGGAAATTGCTGAAATCGATGATATCCGCACACTGATTAGCACAGGCACTACGATTATTGAGCTTGACGTTGATAACGGCGTGGCCAAGTCCAGAGTAGCCGATGTGTTTCAGGAAATCCGTAATAAGATGGCAGATATTGCGGATGATTTACCAAAAGGAACCGAAGGTCCTTTGGTAAATACTGATTACGGTGATGTTGTTATCGCCTCCATCGCCGTGACCGGAGAGGGCTTTTCCTATGCCGAAGTTGCCGATGCGGCGGACCTTCTACGGGAACACCTACATGCGTTACCGGGAATAGGAAAGGTTGTGCTCTATGGCGAACAGGAAGAAAGGATATGGCTTGAAATCGATTCAAGAAAACTGGCCGCAGTAGGGGTACAAATCAATCAGGTACTCGACGATCTACAGGCCCAAAATGTCATTTTACCTGCAGGGGAAATCGACGCTGACGGTACAACGATTATTCTGGAAGCCAATGGTGATTTACAAAGTGTCGAAGACATCGGCAACGTGTTGACCAAGGTAGGGGAATTAAAGGGATTTGTCCGTCTCAAAGACCTCATGTCAGTACGTCGGGGATATGCTGACCCAAAAATGAAACCCGTTTACTTTGACGGTCAACCCGCGATCATCGTTGGAGTCGAAATGACTGAAGGCGAGGACATTCAAAAAGTAGGAATAAAACTAAAACAAGCCGTAAAAAAGCATGAACAGACACAACCACTAGGCATCGCTTACCATTTTTCTACCTATCAGGAAGAGAAGGTGACCAAAGCCATTAACGATGCGCTGATCAATCTAGCCCAAACCATTATTGTTGTGCTACTGGTTATGCTGGTATTTTTGGGATTCCGATCGGCTCTGATCATTGCCTGCATTGTTCCATTCACTGTGATGTTTGCGTTGATTGGAATGCAATACCTGGAAATAGAGTTGCAACAGGTCTCCATCGCTGCAGTGATCATTTCTTTAGGGCTGCTGGTAGATAACGGCCTGGTTATCGTCGAAGATATTCGTAGAAGAATTGCAAAAGGTGAAGACCCTAAGCTGGCGGCAAGCGCAGCAGGACGTCAATTCTCCATTCCTCTTGGGGTCGCTTCTATCACTACCGTTTCCGCATTTCTGCCATTATTGATCCTGGGAGGCACCGAGGGTGAATACGGGTTTTCTCTTGGCGCTGTGGTTGGGGTAATGTTATTGGGGTCCAGGTTTACCGCGCTATACATTCTTCCGGCATTGACGGTTTGGCTTTCAAAACCCCAAACCAGCGCTCCTGAACACCAAAAGTCATCTATGATACAGGCAGCGTATGAGTGGCTTATTAGCCGGCTACTACGGTTTTCAATCGTGGTTATGGTCTTGGCCTATGTCCTGGTTGTGCTTTCTTCAATGCTGTTTTCCCAGGTCAAAAGCGAAATGTTCCCTTTGGGAGCACGTAATCAGTTTTTGATTTATCAGGATATGCCCAAGGGAACCGCTATCTCCGCCACAGAGAAAGAGGCGCTCGCAGTACAACAATGGTTGTCTAACCAGGATATCAATCCTGAGATATCAGACGTCACTACCTATGTTGGCGATGGTGGGCCTCGGTTTTACCTATCATTGGCTCCTGCTCAGGCCAACTCTGCCAGTGCGTTCATGATTATCAATACGAATTCATTTGAAGGTGCATTAGACGCATCAAATCGAGCCCAGCGATATTTGATTGAAAACCACCCCGCCGCTCGATTCAAGGTAAAACGGTTGTCCATGGGTGAGTCCGAATCCGGCATCGTAAAGATTGAGGTCATTGGTCCTGACGCCGATGTGCTTATGGAACTCGCGAATAAGATTGAAACCCAATTCGCATCAGCACCAGGAATTGTTCAAAACGAAAATGATTGGGGCAACAAATCTTTAAAAATCCAGGTCAATATCGCCCAGGATAAAGCCCGCGAACTGGGAGTGACGTCTAAAGCAGTATCTGAAATCATGGAATCGTTTTTTTCTGGTTCGCAAATTTCCCACTACCGGGAAGGAGAAGACTCCATTCCCATCATCGTTCGGGCCGGGGAAGAGTTTCGTGACAGCATCGAAGATCTCGCCAATATGTCGATTTCAGCGAACAACCAACTCATCGCATTGAACCGGGTCGCCACATTCTCACCCCGACTGGAATATTCCCAACTCAGGCGAGAAAACCACCAGCGACAAATTACCGTATCCGCTAAAAGCAGTGTCCTGAGCGCAGCTGAATTACTGGACGCCATTCAAGATGAGCTGGATACACTGGAATTAGCCCCAGGCTATGAAATAAATATCGCCGGAGAAACCCAGGATAGTGCCGACGTCAATGCAAAACTAGGAGCAGGTATGCCAGCGGCACTGATGGTTATGTTACTTGCATTGATGTTCCAATTTAATTCAGCAAGAAGAGTAGGACTGATCTTTATGACGATTCCTTTAGTGATGATCGGTGCGCCTGTCGCCTTGTTAACCACAGGCCAACCACTATCATTTTTCGCCATACTCGGATTAATTTCGCTGGCAGGGATCATCATTAATAACGCCATCGTACTCATTGATCAAATCGACATTGAACGTAAAACACTGCCTTTGAATGAAGCAATTATCACCGCCTCCAGGAAGCGCCTGATCCCCATCATGCTGACCTCATTAACCACCGTATTCGGCTTACTGCCCATGGCGATTGCAGGAGGTGTTTTATTCGAACCCATGGCGGCATTGATGATTGGTGGCCTGCTAATTGCATCAACACTGACCCTGTTTTTCGTGCCTTGTGGATACTATTTATTCTTTAATGGTTTATTGTGGCAACAACCAAAAAGTTAGATTTCTAGAACGCAGTATTCTAATCATAATAATCAATGCGATTTTGGAACACTCATAACGCTGAGTAGTGATAACTTACGACTCGTTTAAGTAGCCCTCCACCCTCTGATCTGAACATCCAGATTTTCTGATATCCTGAGAAATGGACCCGTTAGCTAAAGAAGAAACCTCCCAGAGTACCCATTCCCATAAAGACGACTATATTCGAACAGGTGTCCTATTCCCGGGTTTTTGACCAAATGTCTCCATTTTCAGGCTGAATCGGCATACGACGGGCTTTAAACCAAAAGAACGGAGCAATAAACACCCATATCATTGCGGATCAGGAATACTTCAGTGGTATCATATGAAGTTTTAGCGGACAGTGGTGCGATATTTCCAGACGAAATTCGTAAATCAGAAAATGAACATGAGCAACCCCACTAAAGGACTTTTAACGCGCTTCAAAGAATACCTGAAAGATCATCACCAAAGACTGGCGAACTACACAGCAGCGGTTTCTGCTATAGCAACAGTCGGTGTTCTGATAGTTACCGTTCACTCGCTAGATCGATCTGCTCAAAACCTGGAAAAACAGCTAAAAGAACAGCGTCGCACGACCTCGCTACTAATAGCCAGTCAATTTATGATCAACGTAGGCGATGGGTTGACAAAATTACAGTCGATAAACATAAATGATTCGGCTTGCAACAAACAATGCCCCAAATACGTCAGTTATGAGGAAAGCTTCCATCGGTTTCTAGTAACAAGAACCCAATTGCTGATCGACAGCCTGAGCCCTGAGTTCCCCGCTCTGGTGAGCCAAATCCTGAAATTTCTCGGGTCCAATAAATTAGGAGGCATATTTTCAGTCCAGCGTGGCTTTGAATCAAAAAAGTTCATAGAGCTGAAACTCTTACCCGAAAAAGTAGACATTAGTGAGGTTGAATTTAGCCACCCTATGATTTTGTGCGCAAATATTAGCGGTGCAAGGTTAAGAGCTAGCAAGCTATTAGCTCCAACCATTCGTTTTTCAGATATGAGTAACTCAGATTTAATTTCCGCAAATCTGGAATCAAAGGAAGATTGGCTAGGATCGATATATTGGTCAGACCTGTCAGGCTCGATGATTTCCAGCTTTACCGCCATTGCGGGCACAGATATTTTGTTTTCTGACCTGAGAAACCTTTCCGTTCATGACGATGTATCAGATATTGATAGGGTTAATATAATAGCAGGGGTGCTTCGTAATGCCAGGACGCTATATGGCTCGATACTTGATGAAGATGTAGATATGAGACTTTCAGACTTACTAAAACACGAGTATGATCGAATCAGAAACAACGAGTTTTGGGCCCTAAAAATATCATCCAGTGATTCCCCGAATAAAACACAAATGGAAAGGATAAACGAGTACAAGGATTTGAAAAGCAAAGCACAGAGCAATTGGAAGCACAGCTGGGATACTCTAAGAGAAGCCAACTTGAACTGTAAGCCTGGAGGAAGGACGATATGAATAGATTCGTCCTTTTGCTAGTTATTGTGTTTTGCGGTATTGCTTCCAGCGTAGCTAATGCCTGCAACTCCCCAAAGTGCGCACTTCGAGGCGATTGTTATAATGAGAATCAGACTATTGGAAATAAAATGTGTACGAACGGAACTTGGGTTAACGTTGGCAAGAAAGGAAAAACCGGTAAGAAGTTGGATGGTTTTTTTTCCTTGGGTGATTTCCCTTCCGTAAGTGATTTCCCTTCCTTGAGTGAATCCTCCTCTCTAAGCGGTTTCCACCTACCAGCTTCTAACTCCGAAGACAGAGAAGTGACGAACGATCCTGATTCGAATAAATAATGAGAGAACACACATGAAATCAAAGTTACCATTAAAGTTTTTTCTGACTGTTATTCTTTTTGTATTCATATCAGAATCGTATGCTGCTTGCGTTCTTAATAGCCAAGTATATAGAGAAGGTACAGTCATAGGGGACTGGGTTTGCAAAAAAGGATCCTGGTACAAAACTAAAGGTTGATCTGTCCAACCGTATAAGTAGCGAGATCAGGAGTCAGAGTCGTAACTATTGTGATTTGAGAGTATGGTTTTTTGTAAACACTGGAAGGTATCTATAATCTCGACTCTACCTTGGTACCAACAAAGAGCCTAGTCACAAACACCGTGCTAGATATCATCATACTTTCGGATGGTATTAGATGCTTTTCACTTTTCTTACTCTCATGATAAGCGTTGAATCCAGATCTTCGTGAATGTTCCGTTTAGCCAACCCAAATTTCTGAAAGTCCCTCTTCATCTATCCCAACACTTCTTCCACCACCGCATTTACATGGGCCACAGTGGTATTGATAAATTGGAATCCATCAAATTCGAAGGTTTCAGATTCAGCCTGATCCGGGAAGGCCAGGGGGAGTTCTGTGCGGGCCAGGCTAATGGCAGTGGTTTCTTTTTCTGCGTATTCGTGACAGATGGCTAGCAGTCTGGCTCTGGCATCTATGGGATTCCCGGTGTAGAAGTCGGTGTCGATCAGGTGTTGGATTTCGTCAATGATCTCGCTGGGTAGCTGGGGGACGGTTTCTATATGGAACTGATTTAGTATCTTTTGATATACCGGGGCTCGCATGGTAACGGCGGTGCCCAGTACAAGAACTTTTTGGGCTTGTTCATTTCGAGCGGTCTGGGCCATGGCATCGAGAATACTGATGACTTTAAAATCGAGATCTTTGGTAATGGACTGGATTCTCATGTGGGGGGTGTTGCTGGCGATAAATCCGAAGTCAGCACCGGCTGCTTTTAACTTTAATAGGGTAGAGCGAAACTTTTCATCGAATTTCGCCCAAGACGTTTCATCGCTGGTTTTCCCACGAAGGGCTCTGGTTTCTGCAATATTCGCCGACTCGATGACCATCTCCGGTACTGCATAGGGCGGAGTGTCGCCTCTTTTTTGATGAAAGTCACTCACCTTCGTGCAAATCATCTTGTAATATTCAATGGTAGAAGGCCAAGCCAGACCACCGATCATTCCAATCTTTTTCATTTACTTTATAGAGCTGGTTCTTTGGTAAAAAAGAATAGTTATGGGTACTATCGTTTCATGGATCTGAAAAATTCGGAGAGCCATATTCAGACGACTTGTACCTCATTCACTTATGAAGCATACATCGTTGAGAATAACGAAGAAAATCATCAATAGGCAATTATATGGGCCAGAAAAAGAACTCTTCAACTTCGAATAGCATCGGAGCCGTTGTGGTATGGCTGGTTTTGTTAAGTGCTCTCGCAGTGTTCTTTAATTATCTGCTCGGTAATATCTACAACCCCAATCAGAAAGTGATTAGTTACGTGACAGAGACCGGGCAAAAAGAAGTGATCTTAATCAGAAACCGCTCCGGGCATTATGTGGCGAATGGAAAAATAAATGATCAGTCAGTGACTTTCCTATTGGATACCGGAGCTACCCATGTTAGCGTTCCTCAAGCAGTGGCGCAAAGGCTGGGGCTAAAAGAAGGACGACCCATCAATGCGCAAACCGCTAATGGAATTATTACCACCTATACCACACTGCTGGACAGCATCTCCATCGGTAATATCGTTATGCATAATGTTAAGGGGGGCATCAATCCTTTCATGAAGGGGGACAACATTCTGCTTGGTATGAGTTTTCTGAAACATCTGGAATTGACCCAAAGAAACGACACCCTAAAAATTTCAATTCCTTAATGCTTTTGCTGCATTTATTCGGCGTACTTCTTTGGCGTTGCCATGCCTGATATACCCCCCATTGCAACACTGCTCGCTCCTATCTTACTTATGCCTGGGTACAATCTGTCATGTAGCTATTGCAGGGCAAAGATTCAATATTCGACATCTCTATCTTCAATGGTCTATTTTCAATGGAAAATTAAAAAGCCTAAAAAATCCAAAAGCGTTCGCCCATGGCATTGAGATATATTGCTTCAAGCTTACAATGTATCCAATGCCATCCTATCCTTTTCTCTTTGCTACCCCATTCAATGACCCAAATCAAACCCACCCCAACGCTTATGATTCAGGGAGTTACTTCCGATGCGGGCAAGAGTGTGCTGGTCACGGGGTTGTGTCGACTATTTCATTCAATGGGATACCGGGTTGCTCCATTCAAGCCACAGAACATGGCGTTAAATAGCGCGGTTACTGAAGACGGGGGCGAAATTGGCCGGTCCCAGGCTGTGCAAGCCATGGCCGCAGGGCTACAACCTCACTCAGACATGAACCCCGTTCTACTTAAGCCCAATACGGACAAAGGTGCACAAATCATTATTCAGGGCAAAGTTCTGGATGGTATGGATACCAAGGAATATAACGGCTACAAGGAAACCGCCATGCCCTATGTACTTCAGTCCTATCAGCGGCTTGCTGAGCAATACGACCTGATCATCGTCGAAGGCGCGGGCAGTCCAGCAGAAATTAATCTACAGGAGAATGACATCGCTAACATGGGATTCGCCACCAAAATAAACTGTCATGTACTGTTGGTAGCAGATATCGATCGAGGCGGCGTTTTCGCCCATTTAACAGGAACCATTAATTGTCTGGAACCGTCGGAGCAAAACCTTATAAAAGGATTTATCATTAATAAGTTTCGTGGAGATCGAGACCTACTCACAGGAGGAATCGACTGGCTCACGGACAGGACCCATATCCCCACAGTGGGGGTGCTGCCTTTTCTCAAGGGGCTGCACATTGAAGCTGAAGATTCAGTAAACCCAACATCGTTTCTTAGTACCGACATGTCTGTGGAAAAAATACTTAAAGTTATTATTCCCCGGATTCCCCGAATCAGCAACCACACTGATTTTGATGTACTGCGGTTGCATCCCCATGTTGATGTGGACTTTATTGAAGAAGGCAGCGCCATTCCTCAATGTGATTTAATTATTCTTCCTGGCAGCAAAAACACGATCCACGATTTAAACTGGTTGAAAAATCATGGATGGGAAGATCAGATAAAACGACATCTTCGTTATGGTGGCAAGCTGATTGCCATCTGCGGTGGTTATCAAATGGTAGGGAAAATGATCCATGATCCTTTGGGAATTGAAGGCTCTGTGGGTTCCCAGCCAGGGTTTGGGCTGATGGATTTTGAGACAACCCTGGCGCCGGCCAAGCAACTGAAAAATGTTGAAGGCAGATTTTGTAATACTGTATGCGGTACTCCTCTGCTAGAAAGTAAGTCACAAAGTACGTCCAATGGGTCTTTGGTGAGCGGCTATGAAATACACATGGGAACCACTGCTGGCCCAGCATTATCCCGACCCGTCGTCCACCTTGAACACGGACATGACGGTGCATTGTCTGAAGATAATCAAATCCTTTGTAGCTATCTCCATGGTCTTTTTGATCATAGCGAAGCTTGTGCATGGCTATTAAACTGGGCAGGACTAGACTCGGAATACCAGTTTGATTATGAAGCCCTTAAAGAGAGGGAGATTAGTCGGGTTGCCGAAATGCTGGAGAAAGAACTGGATATGTCATACTTGATGAAACTGCTCGATCCTGGACAACCGATAAACCGTCGATAAACCGTCGATAAACCGCCAATAAGCTGAGCAGAGTATAATTATACGATCAGTAAATTGGACAATGAATCCGGGTTAGACACTGATACTATTTGGTTCTTACCCTGAAATAACAACGGTCCAGCCAAGTATATTTAGTACATGGCATATTTAGTACATGATTTCATACTGAGTTTACGATGAATACACAATGAATCAAAGAAAACTACTCTTCCCTTCCATTGAGCCCTATCGTACCGGGATGTTACCGGTCTCCGATGGACATATTATCTACTTTGAAGAATCCGGCAACCCAAACGGAAAACCTGCCGTTTATATTCATGGAGGTCCTGGGGGAGGCAGTAATCCCGAACAACGTCGTGTCTTCGACCCCGAACAGTATCGTATTATTCTTTTCGACCAACGGGGTTGTGGTAAAAGCACACCTTTTGCATCGCTGGATAATAATACGACCTGGGACATGGTCGAGGATATGGAGAAATTACGGGTACATCTTGAACTATCAACCTGGCAGATATGCGGCGGTTCCTGGGGCAGCACCCTGGCACTGGCTTATGCTCAAACCCATCCTTCCCGGGCCACCGAACTGGTATTGCGGGGAATTTTCACTTTGCGACAATCTGAATTATTGTGGTACTACCAAAATGGCGCATTGAATCTGTTCCCGGATGAATGGGAGAAGTTTATTGCTCCCATTCCACCATCAGAACGGGGTGACATGATATCCGCCTATTACAAACGGTTAACTGGCGATGACAGGGATGTTCAAATCGAGGCCGCAAAAGCATGGAGCATCTGGGAGGGAAGCACAGTAAATCTGTTTCAAAAACCTGAACAAATTGAACGCTTTGGCAACGATCACTTCGCCATTGCCTTTGCCCGTATCGAGTGTCACTACTTTATTAATAAAGGATTTTTCGAGTCTGATAACTGGCTAATCGATAATGTGGATGCGATTCGCCATATTCCAGCGGTTATTGTTCAGGGCCGTTATGATGCCTGTACACCAATGAGAACCGCATGGGATTTACATAAGGCCTGGCCCGAAGCCGGATTTAAAATCATTGACGATGCTGGACATGCTTTCGATGAACCCGGTATTGTCGATGCGCTGGTTAGTGCCACTAATAAATTTCTTCAATAGTGTTCTTTCATTCAGCGGGCAACTCCGTTAATTTCATAGCCTGACTCCATAACCTAAATGAGGTTAACGGTTTCCCTTCCGATCTCATATTGGGCTTTACCGGGTCTTTAATATTCCCCTCATATATTCCTATGTAGTCGTTCCTGAAGAACCCGAAAAGGCTACATATACAGTATAAACTGGATATAGTCCTGGTTTGAATCGACCGGAATTGTTAAACTGGCGTTCAGTTTCTGGTCGAACACGAGGTATATATGCTACCTGACAGCCCGGTGAATGACGATCAACTCAGTTTCTTCAACATCGTTGATCAGCTGGATACGTCCCCTCCCCTGATTGCCCTTGGCAATACCCTTGACTGGTCATCGCTTGAAGCCTCCCTGAGCCAGTACTACAGCGCGAAGGGGCGGGCCGCGAAACCGATCCGGTTGATGAGCGGATTGCTGATGATCAAACAGCTGTACAGCTTAAGTGATGAATCGGTGGTGGATCAATGGAAGATGAACCCGTACTTTCAGGTGTTCTGTGGTGAGGTGAGTTTCCAGACGCAGGTACCGTGCCATGCGACGGAACTGGTGAAGTTCCGCAACCGGATTGGGTCGGAGGGAGTCAGGGAGATCTTTTCGCTGTCGGTAAAACTGCATGGGAAGCTGGCAGAGGAGCGGACAGTACTGGTAGATACCACGGTACAGGAGAAGGCGATCACGTACCCGACAGACAGCAAGTTGGCGATAAGGATCATCAATCGCCTGAACAAGCTGTCGAAGTTACACGGGATACAACAACGACGAACGTACGTAAAGGAAGTGCGGTCACTTCGTTTGGCATGTCGTCATTTCCGTCACGTGAAACGACGTCGTAAGGCGAACAAGGCGTTGAAACGATTACGAACCATTGCGGGTGTGTTGCTCAGGGGAATGCCAACGGAAGTTACCGATCGATGTTCTGACGGCGCAGGAAGCGAACTTTGCGTTATACGAACGTGTTTTGTCTCAACAGCCCAAAGACAGGGACAAGGTTTACTCCCTGCATGATCCTGCTGTGTACTGCGTGGGCAAGGGGAAGGATCACAAGGCGTATGAGTATGGTCGCAAGGCGTCAGTGGTGGCGACGAAGGAGTCACAGGTGATTGTGGGGGTGGTGAGTCATGACGAACATGATCATGATTCGAAGACCCTGAAAGCAGCACTGACAGAAGCCCATACCCACCGTGAGACATCGATCAGGCTGGCGGTGGTTGACCGGGGATATCGGGGAGCGAAGAATAAAGTGGATTGTGAGGTGCTGTTACCGGGTCCTCCGCTGAAACGGGACAATGCTTATCAACGCCAGAAGAAACGGATACTGTGTCGCAAACGAAGTGCGATAGAACCGATCATCGGTCATTTGAAGCATGATCATCGTTTATTGAGGAGCTGGCTGAAGGGAGCCGAAGGAGACCGTATCAATCTGCTGATGGCGGGTTGCGCGTGGAATTTGAGAAAGTGGATGATCGCTTTCTTTTTGTTTGAAAAACCCAACGGCGGAGAGCAAACATTACTCGCCATTGCCTGTTGTCAGCCCCTTGGGACGCCGCTAATCGTCGTCTGGGTGTTGTCCTGATCCGAAGGTCGAAAATGACGCATGATCGCTAACGACATCGCGCCTTTTTTCAGGACGGACTAATTATTTTCTAACATCGGACCAAATCGACTATAAATATCTGCTGCTGCTTCATAGGCTGAAAGAAACTCGTCGGCAGTTGTTTTACGGGCTTTATCTGCAAAATACCTGGTGTAATCACAAACGAGATCTGGGTGTGCGTCGACTTCCCGTACTAGTGCTGCTCCCATCAGATGATTAAGGTAATTCTCGCAACCTCTACGAACATCTTCCCCCATCCAAGATCAACTTCTTCAATAATTGCACCAACATCAGACAAAGCATTTAGGACGTTCATGGTCTGTTCGGCAACTTCATCGGTCACAACTTCGTTGCTAACATCAAAACTGTAGGCAATTCGTTTGCCTTTAAGCGACCCATAATCTAATGGCAATACTAATTGATCACGTATGGTAGCAATGTCTTGAGGATGGAATCCTGAGATTACATTCTGTATTAGCGCGCAATCTGCAGTAGTACGCGCCATTGCACCTACATGGCAATACGAATCGAGGTTAAAAGGGGATACGTCTGGAACACGACCATAAGGTGGTTTAAAGCCAACAAGACCGCAAGCCGCTGCCGGCCCTCGAATTGACCCGCCAATATCGGAGCCTGTCGCAAGTGTTGTTGTCCCTGCTGACAATGCTGCCGCCGCACCGCCAGACGAACCCGATGGCGTGTATTCTAGCCCCCATGGGTTGCGGGTTACTCCATGTATTCGAGATTCTGTTGTCCACGCGCAACAGAATTCTGGTGTCGCTGAGCGTGCGTGAAAAATTGCGCCAGCCCCTTGCAATCGTTCCGCAACTGGATGTGTTTCATCAGCGATATAGTCTTTTTGGATAAGTGAGCCTTCGGTATTGCGTTGACCTCGGACCGACATTTCGTCTTTGATTGCAAATGTTAACCCTTCTAACGGGCGAGCTTCATCCGGACGGTTTGTATAAACAGCTTCCGCCGCCTTTGCTGCAGCCATTGCTTGTTCTGGATAGGTATCTGTAAACGCGTTAATTCTTGGTTCCACTTCTTCGGCACGAGCTAGCTGTGCCTTTAGCACTTCGACTGGAGATAAGTCACCTTTTTGAAATAACGAAAGTTGTTGGCGTGCTGACATATAGCACAAGTCAAGGTCATATGGATTAGAAACTTTTGTTATGGACATGCTTACATTTCGTTTTTCTGGATATCTTGGTTAGGAATCGGGTGATGTGAGGCAGCAATCAACGCTCGTGTATAGTCCTGTTGCGCATTTTCGAAAAGATGGGCGGTTGCACCGCTTTCAACCACCTGCCCCTTCAGCATTACAATGATTCGATCAGCCACGTGACGTACAACACTCATGTTGTGGGTAATTAATAAGATTGAAAGCCCCATTTGATCTTGTAAAGAATTTAATAGATTTAATACTTCACCTTGAATGGATACATCTAATCCGGCTGTGGGTTCATCAGCAATAACCAGTTTAGGCGAAAGAGCCAGTGCCCTGGCAACCCCGGCTCGTCTGGCCTGACCGCCAGAAAGTTCGTGGGGATAACGATCTGCAAATGAGGCATCTAGCCCAACCAGTTCTAGCAATTCAAGCGCACGCTCTCGGGTTGCTTCAAATTTTCTACCATGCACAATCAGTGGTTCGATAACTTGTTTGGCTATGGAGACACGAGGCGAAAGTGATCCTGCTGGATCTTGAAACATCATCGCAACCTTGGCTCTCGCTGTATGCCAGTCGCCAGCGTTGGCACCAACCATATCTTGTTCATCTAATACTATCTGTCCATTGTCGGGTTGTATTAATCCCATAATGCTTCGGGCAATAGTGGTTTTTCCTGAGCCACTTTCGCCAATCAACGCTAGCGTTTCGCTTTGTCGAATAACAAAGCTGACATTCTGTACCGCTGGAATTTCTTCTAACCAACCACCGAGCACAGTAGGAACAATGCCGCTGCGGGTAAACTTCACCGAAAGGTTGTTGATTTTCAAGGCGGGTGCTGTATCCGCCATGATACGACGTGGGGGATCAATCTTTTCCTTAGTTCCTGTTTCCAGTACATCCGCCATAGTCGGCAGGCGACGGGTAGGTTCGGTGATCCGGGCTGGATCACAGCGCAGCAACGCCTTGGTATAGTTATCTTGTGGCTGGGTGAACACTCTTCTGACAACCCCGGAGTCACGTACTGCGCCGTCTTTCATTACCAGAACTTCATCACACAGAGACGCTACTACACCTAGATGATGTGTCACGAATACAATCCCACAGCCTGTTTCGTTTTGCAGACGACGTAGAAGGTTGAGAATTTCAACTTCCAATGTTGAATCAAGAGCAGTAGTTGGTTCGTCCGCCAAAACAAGATCAGGACCCAATATTAACGCCATAGCAATTGATACACGTTGACGCTGACCGCCGGACAATTCGTGTGGATACATCTTCATGCGAGTAGCTGGGTCCGGCATGCTAACCCAGTCAAGTGCGTTAGTAGCTCGTTGCTGTTTTTCCTGTTTTGATAAAGGTTCTCGGTAAAGTAGATCGGTCATCTGTTGCCCAATGGTCAATCCTGGAGCCAGAGAAGTCATCGGATCTTGGGATATATAGGAAATTCGGGTACCACGTAGTGCTCGCAGTTGATTCGGTTGAAGACGCAAGAGGTCTGTACCGTCAAACCATACCTCGCCAGAATTCAGCGTAGCGGCGTCAGGCAAAAGCCTTGTCAAGGCCCATAATAACGTGGACTTTCCTGAGCCACTTTCACCAACAATACCGAGCGTTTTTCCTTTTTCAACAGAAAAGGATACTCCTCTGACGGCTCGAATAAAGCCGAAATCAACAGCGAGTTCGTCAACTTGCAGCAGCATTTCGCTCATCATCTCTTCCTAACTGATTTACCGAGCTTAGGATCGAAAGCATCGCGCAATGCTTCACCTAAAAAAGTGAAACCGAGGGTAGCTAGAATTAGTGGTAGACCTCCGGCAAAAACTAGCCATGGTGTGTGATTTACAAATCTAAATCCATCATCGAGCATAAGGCCCCAGCTGGATGTGGGCGGCTTTACGCCAACACCGAGAAAACTTAAGCCTGCTTCTGCCGCAATAAATGTGGGGATGTCCATCGAGGCGATAATCAGTATTGGGCCTATCACATTAGGTAATATATGTCGTAAGACAATTCTGGTGCGCCCGGCGCCCATAGCTCTGAGAGCCTCGACATAGTCTAAGTTGGTTTGTGCCAAAATGGATGAACGCATAACCCGTGCGTAATAGGGAATAGAGGTTGCAACGAGCAATCCTATTAGAGTGACCATTCCTGCTCCAAAAATCGGACCGATTGCGAGGGCAAGAATAATAACTGGATACGCACGCACTGTATCGAATCCTAACGTTAAAAAGTAGTCTAGCCAGCGTGCTCCCATAGCCGCCAGCATACCTAAGAGCGCTCCCAACAAAACAGCTAGCCCCGTTGACAATAACGCCACCCCAAGCGCAATTCTCCCACCGTAGAGTGCTTTGGATAATACATCACGCCCTAGTTGATCAGTGCCTAACCAATGGTCGGCGGATGGCCCCTGAAACTTTGATGGAATGTCCATAACGTTTGGATTGTAAGGAGCAAGCAAAGGAGCAAATATAGCCGATAGAATAAGTGCAACAGCAATTGCCAAGCCCAGCATTCCCATAGGATTACGTAATAATTTATCAAAACCACTTATACGTTTATTAGTGAAATTCTTCTCCGGAGAAGCCAACACTGAATCAGGTAGACTCATTCCCGGCTCTCCTTAAATCGTGGGTCAATGAGGGCGTTTAATATATCTGCTGCTGTAACAGCTCCAACCAACAATACGGTAGAGGCTAATACTGCGCCCAGGGAAACTGGATAATTGCGTAGGATTACCGCGTCATACATCAACTTGCCTATACCTGGTCGCGCGAAAATAATTTCCGCAAAAACGGCACTACCAAGCATAAATCCAATTCCTACGCCTAGCACCGTGATAGTGGGCGCAATAGCACCTCTTAATGCATAACGATAAATAATCCTCATTTCCGTTAGACCAAAAGAGCGTGCATTGCGAATATAGTTGGCAGATAGAACTTCAATCATTGAAGCTCGAACGAGTCGTGCAAGATAGCCGACCCACCCAATACCCACAGCAATGGCGGGCATAATTAAATGATGTATTATTGATCCGATTGTCCCCTCACCAGCCCCTATAGCAGGTAGCCACCCAAGCCGTGCTGAGAACAGCAACATTCCATAAATGGCAATAATAACCGTAGGTACGGCAATAATACTGACGGAAAGTACGCCAACCACACGATCAAATATTCCGTTTCGCCTTACTGCCGTTATACAACCAAGTGGGATACCTAAACTAGCTGCCAAGAGGAGTGCTGCGCCGACTAGTTGAATAGTGTGTGGTAAGTGCACTGATAGTGTATCAATAACGGGCTTACGGCTCCGCAAATCGGTTCCCAAATCACCTTTTGCCACTGACACGAGATAGTTGGCAATCTGTATGGGCATGGGTTTGTCTAATCCCAGTTTTTCCGCATACGCAGCTTTGATAGCGGGTGTAGCGCGAGGGCCAAGCATCGCACTGGCAGGATCGCCGGGAGCTAGTTGCACTAATACATAAAGCGTTGAGATCGCCAGGATAAGTACGAGAACCCCAAGAAATAGCCGTCGTATTATGAATCCAAGCATAGAACTATTCCCAATAGAGGAATGATATGCCGAGTATGATGAAAGTCAGATCAACTCGGCAGTGAACAGTTAATCGCCAGCTTTAACAAATGCGCCGAAAACTGGACGCCCATCTGGTAATGTTCCTGCTGTCATCCCCTTTCGCGATAGAACAGTTGACCCTTCATGTGTGATGAACACAAAATCGCCCGAATCTTCCATCATGTCCTGCATTTTTACGTAAAGTGCGCCACGTTCGGAATCATCGAGAGTGACTCGTGCTTTCTCAACTAGCGCGTCGTACTCCGCATTTTGCATACCTTCCCAATTCCATATCCCGACCTGGTCCGAGGTAAAGTATTGCATCATGTAAAAACCGTCCGGATTGCCGGTCCATGATTTTAAATGTAACTGCATATCTGCAGATGCCGCGTCTATACTCCAGAAAGTGCCTTCATCTTGCGCATTAAGCTCAACTTCAATACCAATCTCTGCCAGATTGGCTTGTATGATTTGGGCCGAAGTAGCTCTTTGTGTAAAGTTGACGAAATCGAGTCTCAAGCGGGTACCTTCTGCACCAGCTTCATTAATAAGCGCCCGTGCTGCATTGACATCTCGCTTTAAAACCTCGCTAGATCGATATCCAGGTAACCCTGGCGCGACAACGCCAGTTGCTTGTATAGAGCGGTTATTCGTGGTTGCTGCCAAAATAGCTGGCACGTCTACAGCCAATTGGATCGCACGACGTACACGTGGATCCTGGAGTTTTTCATGGCCTTCAGAAATTCCCAACCAGACAAGATCAACAGAGTGTGCCAGTGACACCTCGGCGTCACGGGGAGGGTTTGCTGAGTAAAGATCATATTGCAATGTGGACAGGCGGGTGTAGTCGATCTCTCCAGCCTCAAATGCAACGTTGAGGCCAGTCTTAAAGTTGGCTCAAAATTGGCTCAGAGTTGGCTCAAACTGAACTGAAAATAGATGGTGTCATCAAAGATTAATCTCCTTTTGTGAGCTATTTGAATCCGATGGGTTGTCTTTTCGTAGTGCGGAATTACGAACGGACAGTATAGGGGAAGTAGCATACAATTTTTGCGGAGTGGGTTGAGTTTTAGGTAAATTATCAATTTTAAGCGTAAGCAATTGTTTTATTGAGATCATATGAGATGATCGACTGGAATTAGAAAGAATATTGTTCTGCGCCATTTCTGTACCGGTTGTTTCCTGAATAAATGACATGGGCAATTTGTTTTAGTTCAGTGATAGGCACAATGATGTGGTTGTGGATAACTGCTAGCCGAGTCCCTGGCAAGCGGTTTGGCTGTTTTGGGTCGAAGGATACGATGATGGGAAACGCTGATCGTATTTGAGCGAGTTATAAGCGCAAGTAGTCCTCAAATGCGGTTAGAAAGAGTAACTAATACGTATATCACTACTATGTACCGCAATTTTTCATCTCCAAAAATTAAAATCAATCTGTCCAAACGTACCCTCTTCATCATGGATGAGCTGATTAAAACCACCCCTAGCGAACTTGGCTACTATCTTTGGTTCTGTTTGCGCCGAACTCGTCGTCAAGGAATGGTAGTCTTCGACGAGAATGACTACACCGTGGAGCTATTTAGTCGTCCCTGAAGAACCCGAAAAGGCTACATATACAGTATAAACTGGATATAGTCCTGGTTTGAATCGACCGGAATTGTTAAACTGGCGTTCAGTTTCTGGTCGAACACGAGGTATATATGCTACCTGACAGCCCGGTGAATGACGATCAACTCAGTTTCTTCAACATCGTTGATCAGCTGGATACGTCCCATCCCCTGATTGCCCTTGGCAATACCCTTGACTGGTCATCGCTTGAAGCCTCCCTGAGCCAGTACTACAGCGCGAAGGGGCGGGCCGCGAAACCGATCCGGTTGATGAGCGGATTGCTGATGATCAAACAGCTGTACAGCTTAAGTGATGAATCGGTGGTGGATCAATGGAAGATGAACCCGTACTTTCAGGTGTTCTGTGGTGAGGTGAGTTTCCAGACGCAGGTACCGTGCCATGCGACGGAACTGGTGAAGTTCCGCAACCGGATTGGGTCGGAGGGAGTCAGGGAGATCTTTTCGCTGTCGGTAAAACTGCATGGGAAGCTGGCAGAGGAGCGGACAGTACTGGTAGATACCACGGTACAGGAGAAGGCGATCACGTACCCGACAGACAGCAAGTTGGCGATAAGGATCATCAATCGCCTGAACAAGCTGTCGAAGTTACACGGGATACAACAACGACGAACGTACGTAAAAGAAGTGCGGTCACTTCGTTTGGCATGTCGTCATTTCCGTCACGTGAAACGACGTCGTAAGGCGAACAAGGCGTTGAAACGATTACGAACCATTGCGGGTGTGTTGCTCAGGGAATGCCAACGGAAGTTACCGATCGATGTTCTGACGGCGCAGGAAGCGAACTTTGCGTTATACGAACGTGTTTTGTCTCAACAGCCCAAAGACAGGAACAAGGTTTACTCCCTGCATGATCCTGCTGTGTACTGCGTGGGCAAGGGGAAGGATCACAAGGCGTATGAGTATGGTCGCAAGGCGTCAGTGGTGGCGACGAAGGAGTCACAGGTGATTGTGGGGTGGTGAGTCATGACGAACATGATCATGATTCGAAGACCCTGAAAGCAGCACTGACAGAAGCCCATACCCACCGTGAGACATCGATCAGGCTGGCGGTGGTTGACCGGGGATATCGGGGAGCGAAGAATAAAGTGGATTGTGAGGTGCTGTTACCGGGTCCTCCGCTGAAACGGGACAATGCTTATCAACGCCAGAAGAAACGGATACTGTGTCGCAAACGAAGTGCGATAGAACCGATCATCGGTCATTTGAAGCATGATCATCGTTTATTGAGGAGCTGGCTGAAGGGAGCCGAAGGAGACCGTATCAATCTGCTGATGGCGGGTTGCGCGTGGAATTTGAGAAAGTGGATGATCGCTTTCTTTTTGTTTGAAAAACCCAACGGCGGAGAGCAAACATTACTCGCCATTGCCTGTTGTCAGCCCCTTGGGACGCCGCTAATCGTCGTCTGGGTGTTGTCCTGATCCGAAGGTCGAAAATGACGCATGATCGCTAACGACATCGCGCCTTTTTTCAGGACGGACTATTTAGTCGACCCAGACATCCCTATACCAAAGCATTATTAGCCGCAGTACCCACAGTACACGGTAGTTTTGTCAATGGAAAACGTCGGCTTCGTGAACCTGGTATGCGAATTAAGGGCGATCCACCGAGTCCGATTAATCCCCCGGCTGGCTGTCGCTTCGCCGGTCGTTGTCCAAAAGCAGAAGACCAGTGCCATGAGACTGCTCCGGCTTTTCGACATATAGATACCGGACACAAAGTGGCGTGTCATCTGGTTTAAACGGAATTTCTCTGATTTCTCGTCGCCCCTTCGTCCACCATATTGTTAACCCCTAGCACCTCGTCCCGAAACCGATCCAGCGAATCAAGCCCGATGACAACCAGAATTGCTGGAGTCTCATGTTCGGGGTTGTGCGTGTCGGTGTCGGGAGGGGAATAGTGAGAGGGACTAATATCGACACGTTTGCCGCTTAGCTGAATGCTCACTCGTTGACCCATTTTGTTGTTTACGAAACCCTTGGCGCGGAGCAGCGTTGGCTGATGTTTCCGTAACAAAGCGGTAAGGACTTCGCTGTCCATGGATTCGGGTAGGTCTAATGTGGCCCTATGGAACTGGGCTTCTGGGTCGTGAGTCCAGGATGTTTTAATATTAGAAATGGTGTCAGACTCAATCCCATCATGAACCTGACTGGGTTGAAGACTTTTTTGGGAAAGTACGTCATCGGGTAATCGCGCGTTGATGGTGCGTACCAGCTTGCCTTTATGATGAGCAGTAAGGTTATGCTGTATTTCTTGTAGCTGATCCTCGTTGGCTAAATCGCATTTGTTCAAGACAATGAGGTCTGCTGGCGCTAATTGCATCATGATGGTATCCCTAAGTCGAGGGTCGCTAAGACGCTCCCCGACGGTTGCTGCATCAACCAGTGTCACAATCAAATCACGGGATAGCTCAGGGTGTAGTGTCGCTACATCAGCCAGTGCCTTGGGGTTTGCTACACCGCTAACTTCAACCAGAAAGTGTTCCGGGCGATGTGCAGATGCTAACAATTTGTCAATGGAAGCAACCAAATTATCTCCCATGGCGCAGCAAACACAGCCGTTAGCGAAGCTGATGGTATCGCCATTATGAGCGGCCACAAGGCTTTCGTCGATTGCCAGACTTCCAAAGTCGTTCACCATTACCCCATAGCGTATGCCTATGGAGTGTGACAGTACGTGATTGAGTAGGGTGGTTTTTCCGGTGCCAAGAAAACCACCTATTATGGTCATCGGAACCTGAGGTGGCTTGCTGCTTTTATGTAGACTGGTCGCCTTCATTTTACGCTCATTAGTGCAACTAATTCATATTGCGTCCTATTTCTGATACCGGAAATACCCGACCATCCAGTACCGTTCCCCAGACTGTGATGTCCTTTAGTTTCATCGGATCTATAGTCAGCGGATCGTCTTCGAGTATCGTAAAATCGGCGCGTTTTCCGCATTCGATGGAACCCAGTTCGCTGTCAAGCTTGAGGGTAAAGGCGGCGCCCAGAGTAACTGCATGTAATGCCTCTTGCACTGAAATGCATTCAGGTTCGCCAAGTATTCGGCCAGAATAGGTGCGTCGATTTACCCCACACCATGCTGTAAAAAGTGGTGATAAGTGAGTCACTGGTGCATCGGAGTGAATCGAATAATTTACTCCAAGTCGCCCAGCGCTATTAGCCGCGTCCATACGTGCCGCCCGCTCTGGCCCCATGGTAGTTTCATAATGCTGGTCTCCCCAGTAATACAAATGATTGGCAAACAAATTAGCGCAAACGCCAAGCCTGGCCATGCGTTTGAAATGAGCATCATGGGCCATTTGGCAATGTTGCAAGGTAAATCTCGCATCAGAATCAGGATGTACTTTCAGCACTTGTTCAATAGCATCGAGTGCCTCTTCAGTGGCTTCGTCGCCGTTGGTGTGAATATGAATTTGCAGTCCAGCGCTATGGTAAGCTTCGATAATTGAAGGCAGTTCAGTGGGATCCACGTACCACAATCCATTGGGTGCACCATTATAATATCCGGGAGTTTTTAGGCGTGCGGTAAAACCCTGTATTGAGCCATCGACAATCAACTTGACCAGACCAAGTTGAAGCTTGGGAGTAGATTGCTTTTTCAGATTAAGCATTTTTTCCACCCCTTCGTTGCTCGGTACCATTTGACCCATAAAAGCCGGTACTACCCGAATAGGATAACTATCAAGGGCCGCCAACGACTGTTGTACCGTAACCATTTCCGGACTGAGTTCGCTAGCAAGATCGGTTACGGTGGTTACCCCTGCTATTTGGGCAGAATTCGCAAACCACCAGAGACTACGTTCAGCGTTTTCTCCCATATCCAAAATGGAGTTCATGCCGATGGCCTTTAATGCAGTCTGGTAAAGAGCGATCCCCATAAGTTCACCGGTGAGTTCACCATGTCCATCAGTTACCAATCCATCTACATCCGTATTACCATCAATCCCCGCTTTATCAAGCACGTAGGAATTGACATTAATAATGTGGCCGCTTTGGTGGATGACAACAACGGGGCGGGTAGTGGAAATCTGATCCAGGTCTGCACAGGTAACCCGTCGCTCGAAGAAAATGGGGTCCAGCCCCCAGCCCTTAACCGGTGTAGTGGGATCCGTCAGTGTGTGGTTTGCTTTTTTGAGTTTCTCTACCACGCTGCCAATGCTTTTTAAACCAGGATGAACCTCCCGAGTTGGAGAAGTGCGATCAAGAAATCCGACATAAGTATCCTCCCAGGCCGCCCCCTCCCAGCTATGGCAATGGCCTTCGATGAACCCAGGCAATATTACTTTATCGGCGAATTGATTATCGATTTCATAGTCCCCCCAACCCGCCAGCGAATCCAATGATCCAGTTCCAAGGATAATACCGTCACGAACCGCAACATAATCCGCAACCGGCTGTCTGGGATTCATGGTGATGATTTTTTTCGCTTTAAAAAGAGTGATTGTGGCCATGTTAGCCCTCCGATGAACATAGCGTCAGTATACGTTCAGACGATTACCATGACTAGTCTTGGTAAATTCAGTAAGCGGATGATTTTCTGAGGCCGATGGAGATGGAAATCGGGAGAGATGGGGAGATGGAAATCGGGACACCCAGAATTTGCCCGAGCTATACGAAGCCTTGTTTCGGAGGGGGTGGGAATCGGGAGGAGGGGGAAACCGGGGGGGGGGGGAACCGGGACACCCATAAAAAGCAATAAAACGCACCTAAAAATCTTCAGGTTGTCCTAAATTCACCCCACGGGACACCCATAAAAGCAATAAAAACATCTAACAATCTCCAGGTTGTTCTAAATTCACCAAAAGAAGGGAGGAGAGTTTAGCTGTATGAGCGGCCTGTGCCATTTCCGTACCGCCCGTACCTGTTTTTCCCACTCCAATATTCTGTTTCTGTGGTATCAAAGTTGGGCCTCATGTAACTAACCGCAAATAGTGGGTGTTCTCGAATGCTTTTCATAGTGTATGTAGTTTGATCGATAAATTATGTGGGAAACTAAATGAGCTTAAAAGTGAGATATCTGAAAAAGGCAAGTAAAATGATAATGTCCGCTTTGGTCGAGCCCTGCCTAGTTGAATAATCAGCCGAAAGGCAGGTTTGAGCCAGAAGCGCCCACTTCATTTACTTTGTTTGGGTTTAATGTAGAACCTATCAACTGGGGCGATCAAAATTCTGGCCCAACAGGTCTTATGATGCCTGTCCCATTTCGCTCCCTGTTTGGCACAGATGTATCGTACAGTACAAAAATTGCTGCTCGAGCTCATTGCAATAGTCCCAATTTGGGACTATGATTCGACCAATGCGAGTGATAGCCATATCGACATTAAAGGCTTTCTGGACTGATAGCCCAAGGTATATGGACGCCAGAGAACCAACGCTAGCGTGGTATCGGCATGTCCTAGCCGCAGATTGGTCAGCACCATCAGACGTGAAATCAGACTTTCGAAACGCAAGTATTTTGAAAGATGGTCGAGTTGTGTTCAATATAGCCGGGAATAAATACCGATTAGTTGTTTGGATAAACTATGCATATCGGGTTGTATATATTCGCTTTATAGGTACACACGCCCAATACGATAGAGTCGATGTGCAGACTATATGATTTGTTACTTACGCCATTGTATATAGAGAGGTAAGCACTGATGGAAATCAATCCAATAAAAATCGACGCTGACTACCCATAATGAAGCGGGGGCAATGCGTGAGGAAGGTCGGAAATAACAATAGAATGAGACAAAAGGGCGTGGCTGAGTGGGAGGAGAAGGGGGAAAGGATAAAGGAGGGGAGTAATAGGGGGAGAGAGTAAAAGACGAAAGGGGAAGGAGTGGGATGGAGGGGAAGTGGTAGGAAAAACAGAAGGAAGTGAGAGAGAAAAGTAGGGATTAAGCAAGAGGACAGGGAGAGGTGTGGGTGTGTGTTTTTTGTGTTGTGGTTGGTGGGTTGGGTGGGGGTGTGGTGGTTTTTTGGTGGTTGGGGTTTTGTTGTTTGTGTTGTGTTGGTTTTGTGTTGGGGTTGTTTGTTGTGTTTTTTTTTTGTGTGTGTTATGGGTGTGGTGTTGGGGGAGTAGGCTGATGTCGTTTGAATATTGGGAGGGCGGCTACAAGAGGTTTAAGAACTCATGTCAGCTGAGCCCAATTCGCCAGAAGGCGAAAAACTGGATGTCATGGTCACTCGCATTGAAGCATATAGGTTCGAAAGGCATTTCCCGCTAACCTACCTGATCCGATATAAGGCGATTAAATTCGATATGGAATCAAAAGGACTAACTGCTAAAACTTGAACGCATGATTGGTAGCGAAACGCTGCGTATTATGAAGTCCTCACTCACAGACGCTCTCTCACTTTAAAATGGTGGTGGATATTGCAGCATCAAGGATTGGGGATTCCTTCAGTAGATCTCTGTATCAACCGCGGAGCGTTGGTCTAAACTTCCAGTGCGCCACGATGCGCATGTATACCAGCGGTTGAAAGTACCGTCGATGAAGTGGTGATCCGCCACACACTGTATCGAGTCCTGGGTTCTGTGCGGTAACAATCAGGATTAAGCGTAGACAGAGATGATGCAGGCCGTAAGCGGAAGCTGAAGTGATAGAGTCCCGTTAATAGACTTATCTGGGAGGGCCGACAGTTTTAGAAGTCTGGAAGGCAATAGGGTTTCACGTGCCATTGGAGAGTTTGAAGCCCCTTCTCCGGGATCGTAGAGCACGGCATGTATCAAAGGTAGACAGGTGAACGTGGGAGATCCAGATAGCTCTTTGAGGGATAGAAGTACCGATTAACGAGCGTAACAGCGAGGAGATTGGGAAGGTTATCTGGAAGTCAGATCAGCCATAGTACTGTAGAAGCGGGGTAATGCCCGTGGAGGGAAGGGCTGTGGGTTAGGTTAACCTCAAAGAGGACACGTTGTGGAATCATCAGAATTCCACCCTACAACGACAACAAAATTGATGAGGATAGCCGAGCTATCTCGACGCGATAGCCGCAAGCAGTTTAATAGCCTGATGCACCACTATAATGTGGAATCGCTGAGAGTCTGTTATCAGGAGCTGGATGGAAAAAAGGCACTTGGAGCAGATGGTGTAGTAAAGAGCAGTATGGAGAGAGCCTTGAAGCAAATGTGTGCGATTTGGTTGACCGCTTGCGAACGATGTCGTATCGGCCAGGTCCGGTGCGACAGGTTTTAATCCCGAAAGAGGGACAAGCAGGTGCGACACGACCATTAGGCATCAGTAACTTTGAGGACAAACTGATCCAAAAGATGACCCAGAAAATACTGGAAAGTATCTATGAACCCTTATTCCTGGACAGTTCCTATGGATTCAGACCGGGCAGGGGTTGCCATGATGCGATTCAGGCGCTGGGTCGTCATCTGGTGCGCAATGAGGTTCAAACGGTTATCGATATGGACTTGTCCAATTTCTTTGGTTCAGTGGATCACAAATTGTTGCAGGAAATGCTAAGTGAGAAGATCAAGGACCGTCGGTTTATCCGATACATCAGCCGTATGTTCAAGGCAGGTGTATTGGAGGAAGGCGATCTGTCGATCAGTGACGAAGGTGTTCCTCAAGAAAGTATCTGTAGTCCGATCCTGGCTAATATTTATGCGCACTTTGTGATCGAAGTATGGGTTGAAGAAGTGGTTAGGAAACATTGTGGTGGTCGGGTCGGGCTGTTTCGTTATGCGGATGATGCGGTGATTTGTTGCCGTTTTCAGGGTGATGCGAAACGTATCAGAGTGGCATTGGAGAAGCGTCTTGCCAAGTATGATCTTGAGCTGAACGAGGACAAAACCAGGCTGGTTGCGTTCTCTAAAGACAAGAGCAGTTACGGTACGAAACAGGGCGTGTTCGACTTTCTGGGATTGACCTTTTATCCTGGTCGCTCACGAAAAGGACATGTGATTCCAAAAGTGAAAACGAGCGGTAAGCGTTTGCGCTCAAAGCTTAAAAGTGTCAATCAGTGGGCGCGTCGAGTCAGGAATAGAGTTGGACTTCCTGTCATTAGTTGATTACGTCAATGACAATGTTGTCGGGTTTCTTTCCAGGAGCTGAATCTCAATAGGAACGAGGCATGCCAAGCACATGCTCCGCCAGGTAGCTGAGAATCAGGTTGGTGGATATGGGCGCTACCTGGTAAAGTCTGGCCTCACGATATTTGCGTTCGATATCATACTCTTCGGCGAATCCAAAGCCGCCGTGGGTCTGTAAACAGGCTTCGCCAGCAGCCCAGGACGCATCCGCCGCTAGCATCTTCGCCATATTCGCCTCTTCGCCGGGGTTTTCTCCGGCTTCGTATAGTCGAATGGCTTCGCGCAGCATCAGTTCTGCCGAACGCATTTGCGCATAGGCTTTGGCGATGGGGAATTGTACTCCCTGATTCTGGCCGATGGGCCGACCGAAAATGGATCTTTCGCTAGCATAGGCAGAGGCCTTTTCAATAAACCATTTGGCATCGCCGATACATTCCGACGCGATAAGAATCCGTTCCGCGTTCATCCCGGAAAGAATATAACGAAACCCCTTACCTTCCTCACCAATGAGGGACTCCTGGGGCACCGGCATGTCATCGAAAAAAACCTCCGTTGTGGCATGGTTCATCATGGTACGGATAGGGCGAATTGTGAGACTACCCTTGGGGCATTGTCCCATGTCGACTAGTAGAACAGACAGCCCATCGGTACGTTTTTGCACCTGATCCCGCGGCATAGTCCGACACAATAGCAGCATCAAATCCGAGTACTCCGCCCGGGAAGTCCAGATTTTTTGACCATTAATGATAAAGTCATTTCCACGACGAACTGCGGTGGTGCGAAGTGCTGTGGTATCCGTTCCACTAGTGGGTTCCGTGACACCGAATGCCTGGAGTCTTAAATTTCCACTGGCGATACCCGGCAGATATTTTTCTTTTTGTGCGTCCGAGCCATGTCTTAACACGGTCCCCATGGTATACATTTGAGCATGACAGGCAGCGGCATTGCAGCCTTCGTGGTGGATGGTTTCCAGAATCGCCGCTCCAGCAGAAAGACTTAGGCCAGAACCTCCATATTCCTCGGGAATAAGCGCGCCGAGATAACCCGAATCCGTCAGCGCCTGAACAAACTCCTGGGGATAGGTCTGTTCACGATCACACTTCCGCCAATACTCTCCGGGGAAATCCGTACACAACTGTTTTACCCCGTCACGGATGTCCTGATGGTCAAGTTCGTAGTTCATGGTGTTATTGAGATTTAGCTTAAGGGTTTCAGGCCAGATACCTTGCAATGAAACGGAAAACCGTGCCGCCATCTCCCAGACGGCAGCCGCGGTAAATTCAAGGAGAGTATTACTCAACACAGGCGGGTCCGACAAGTCACTGATCAACTTCAGGTTACGGGAACCATGGCAAGGTTGGCAGGGAGTGAATAAATTTTCAACATTTAGCCCCAGAAAAATTCATTGTCACTTAGAATAGTCCGT